>Ga0209063_1000078_pt1 | contig 115724 bp, 75 predicted proteins | sample KloWWTmeKNB19Kit_FD_187177 | JGI IMG/M metagenome (GOLD analysis project Ga0209063, IMG submission 187177) | Active sludge microbial communities from Klosterneuburg, Austria, studying microevolution and ecology of nitrifiers - Klosterneuburg... | ecosystem: Engineered > WWTP > Aerobic digester... | reverse complement strand
ACCATTTCGCGCACCGGAATGCGACCGCTGGCGAAGATGATGGCCTGCATGGGCGAGGCCACGGGCAAAGCAAAACCTAAAGTTGCCGCGAGTGTTGCGGGGATCAATAACCAATGTGGATCCATGCCCCAAACGGTTGCGCTTTCCGCGAGGATCGGTAACGTAAGACTTGCCGTTGCCGTGTTGCTGCCCAACTCACTCAGCACGCACACCAACGTACTCACGGTTGCAATGAGCGCAGTTGGATGCAAGGAGTTGTAGTCGTTCAGTGCTGCTACCATGATGTGGGCCAGACCCGTTCTCTCCAAGCCGGATGCGATCGCGAAACCCCCACCGAACAAGAGGAGTATGCCCCATGGTAGTTTCTGTTCGGCAATGTCCCACGTCATCAGTGGCCCGCGTATTCTGGTCTTTTCCGAAGTAGGAATGGGTGCATGTACCAAGAACAAGATGATCGCAGCAGCGATCGCGATCGCCCCATCGGTCACTGCGGTGAGTTGCAACTTTTCGCGCCAACCGGGTATGTGGAACGTATCTGAAAAAGAGATCCCATCGCCCGTTACCCAAAGCAGTGCGACCAGCGCGAAAAGAATGCCTGCTTTTGCCTCGGCATTGGTCATTCTTCCCATGGAGCCCAAGCCTTCTTTTACTTGAGCAACTTCAATGATGCGGTGCGTGGGAACGCGAAATACGATACGCGTTATCAACAACCATGCGAACGCCATATAGATCAACGCAAAAGGTATTCCGAAGGACATCCATTGTCCGAAACCGATCGGTGGCCGTTCCGGCCACATGGTCCTTGAGATCTCCAGGAATATCAAATTCGGTGGTGTTCCAACGGGTGTGGCCATGCCACCGATAGTTGCTCCATAAGAGACAGCCAACAACAACGGTACGGTGAGTTTCTTGCGCGCTTCAAGCGAGCCATCCCCATCCAACAAACTGAGTGCGATCGGCAACATCAACAACACACAACTGGTGCTGTTCATCCACATGCTGATCAATGCACTGGCGAGCATGATGCCAGCGACCAACCGAGGGCCGGTGCTCCCTACAAGCAATACGATGTGCAACGCGATGCGCCGATGCAGCCCGGTGCGTTCAATGGCCAAGGCGAGCAAGAATCCACCCAGAAAAAGATAGATGATCTCTTTGCCGTAATTCGCTGTAGTACCCGCCATGCTGTCGATGCCGAACAACGGGAAAAGCACCATCGGCAACACCGATGTTACGGCCAAGGGCACGGCTTCGCTGATCCACCACACGGCCATCCACGCAACGATGCCCGCCATGGCCGCCGGTGCAGTGCCGTTTTCGTGCATGGTCCAATACACCAGCAGTGCAGTGAGTGGTCCGGCGAGTTGGAGGAAGCGACGCATAATTAAATGTAGAATGTAGAATGTAGAATTATCGCGCCTGCATGGCCGAAGAAGATCTAACCGTTAATGGACGTTCATTAACGTGAATGAACTTTGGACTGCATGGTAGTTCGTTCCACTTTTTATGATCGCTTTGGAGTAACCATGAACAAGACCGTCAAGGAAACAACGGCGATCAGTAATCCGAGGAACTCGCGCACTACTTCCACGTGAATATCCGTGGCTTTCATTTCGCCGGTGATGGATGGCATGCCGAGCTGGAACCAGTCGATCATGCCCGGGGTCATGGTACACATCCAAATGAAAAGGATGGCGGCTACTGTGCCGATGACGCTCCGTTGCGACTTGCCGAAAGCAGCGATCACGAAGAGCGCTGAAGTAATGGTATAGGCGGCGACCCAGATGATCGGGTCGGGGTCGTTCAAGTTCAAATAGGCGAAGGCTGCGAAACACAAAGCAAAGAACAAGAAGACGGCTTTTTTCATGGTGCGAAGTGGTGTTCGTGACGATCAGAATTCGATGCGGTAACTCACGTTCGGAATAAGTCCCAATTGGTATTTGGTCACCACTTCCCGTTTGCGTACATCGAAATATTGGTACGATACGTTCTGCGCATTGGTCGCGTTCAACAGATCCAACGACCACATGCCGGTGTGTGCGTTGCGCTCGCGTTTCAGATAGACGCGCAGATCCAATCTGTAGAATGTTGGGTACTGGCTGCTATAAGGATCCGTGAGTTGCGATGCAGGGTCCGTGATCGGTGTGTAACGTTGACCACCCGTTAGGTTCGCACGCATGTTGATGCCCCATGTGCGTTTCAATCGCTCCTTCTCCTTAACGAACTCGCGACCAATGACCACATTGCCAATGGCTCGTGTGTTCCATCGGCTATTAAGCGTTCGGTCTTCCACATCCGTGTAGGTCGCATCCAATACGGTGCCATTTATTTGGTAGAAGAAATTGTTGTGGAAGCTATGATCCAAACTAAGTTCCACGCCATTATTCGTCGCTTTGCCCCGATCCGATAATTGCTCGAAATAATAATTATCCCAGCCGTTCATCAAACTACCACTTCCTGTTCCCATCACTCCAAAAAACCCGGAACCACTTGTGATCGGCACATCCACCAATTGCTGCACAAACACTTCACCGTGCATCACGAGATGCGACTTGAACGGATGATCATAAGCCAAGACGATCTCCTGCATACGCGTCATGCCAATGGAGCTATTATCGAGACCGATGAACTGTGTGGCAGGAAATAATTGTGTTCGTGGCAGTTGTCCGCGTTGACCTGCACTCAGGGTCAACGTTCTGCCTTTGAGCGTGCGCCAGCTCATGGTGACACGCGGTTCAAGCACCTCTGAACCATTCGGTGTGTAGTACGAATACGCCAAGCCAACACTAGCGCGTAAGCGTTCGGTAAGATCATGCGCCACTTCGCCATAGGGTCGCATCAGCCATCCGTCGATGACTTCATCAATGAGGATCGTCTTGCGCATAATGCGTTGCATCGCACTACCGCCCAATTGGTAATTCGTTCGTGATCCGATACTGCCTCGCACGTACGAGACGAGCGATAATTTTTGTTCACTAAGTGCATTGCGCACGGTGTATACAGAACCACGCCGTGCAAAAAAAGGTCCTGTTTCCGTTCGCTCCTGATCATTCTCCGAGATCACCGCGGTGGTCTTCCAAACGGCGTTCTTACCCAATGCTAACCGGAAGGTGGTTCCGGCCGCACCCACCTGCGATGTGTAGTCTATGTTCTGGCTGTCCTTGTCGAATTCCCATTCCGTGGAATCCTTGGCGTCGAACACGTTGCTACTGTTGCCGCCCATGCCGAAGAAGGTGAGCTGTGCCTTGTCCTTGAATGGAATGGAAACATTGAATGATAGGTCCTGGAAGGTGATCTTTTCATCGCCCAACGCAACGCCCATCGCCCCAAGCAACCCAAGTGTCGAGTAGCGGTAATTGATCAAGTACGTAGCGCCTTTGCCTTTCTCGAACGGCCCTTCTGCACTGAGGTCGATGCCGATAAGTCCGGCTTGCACTGTGAAGGCATGACGCTCTTTCGTACCAGCGCGCAAATGCATGTCCATGATACCACCCAACGCATTCCCATACGGTGCCGAGAACCCACCCAGCAAGAGCCGGGATGTACCTAACATCTGTGCGCTCAAGATCGTTGTGCCGCCGCCGCTTAATGTCGGCAGGTCATTTTGTGTCCCCGCATTTCCGGTGTGGTTCGGGTTCACGATCTCGGCTCCTTCCAACAGCCACGCATTGCCCGCTGGTCCATTGCCACGCACACTGAAATGGTTGGCCTGATCATTCGTGGAAGCAACACCCGCAAAGCTCATGGCCAATCGTGCTGGGTCGAAAAAGGTGGCAGGGTAACGCAGACTTTTTTCTACCGTGAGAACATGTGTTCCGATCGCATCCAAGCGTTGTGGTGCCAGAGCGCGAACTTCCGCCTCGCCCAATTCATTCGCACTGCGCTGCATGGATAGTTCCACACTTTCTTCCTTGCCCGCACGCACCCAGACCTCCCCAATTTCCACAGGTGTGTACCCAATGAATGATGCACGCACGCGATGGATCCCTGTCGGCAGATCGGTCATGCGGAATGTGCCCTTTGCATCCGTAGTGGACCCCACACTGGAGTCCGCAATGAATACCTGCACGTACGCCCCGGACAAAGGCGTGTTGGTCGTAGCATCAATGACGCTGCCTGCAAGTGTCGCCGTTGTTTGCGCAGCACCACGAACAAGCAGGAAACAACAAGCTGCAACAAGGAGGTACCGGGCGATCATGGTACGAACTTACACGTGCAAGGCCGTTCAGCGGAAATGTGTAGTGTGAAGTATCCCGTTCTTGCTGTTGACAAAGCAGTTGTTCGATCTACGTCACATAATTGCTTTCGGTCTATCGCTTCGCTTTGTGCACCGCTCCGCTCGAAGTGCCGATCCGGCAACAAAAAACCCCGATCAATAAGGACCGGGGTTTTCAATTTGTTTTTGTGAAAAGAACTTACGACTTCCCACCTGCGCTTTCGAAACCGCTGATGTCCATTGGTAGTTCACCGCGTTTCCATGCACGGCGGTGCTTGATCTTTTGTACGATCAACAACATCACCGGGACCATGATCAACGTTAGGAAGGTTGCGAAGATGAGACCGTAGATAACTGCCCAGCTGAGCGGTCCCCAGAAGATCACGTTGTCGCCACCCATGTGGATGTGTGGATCCAATTCGGTGAACAGACTGATGAAGTTGAAGTTGAGTCCTATGGCCAATGGCAAAAGACCCAATACCGCAGTGATCGCCGTAAGCAACACCGGACGCAAACGTGTGCGACCTGCAATGATCAGTGCTTCCATGCTCTCATCATTCGGGATAACGTCCTCTGTTCCCAATCCCAATTTACGTTGTGCACGTGCGAATAGTAATCGAGCAAAGTCCATCAGAACGATCGCGTTGTTCACGACCACACCGATCAGCGAGATGATGCCAAGCATGGTCATGAGAATGATGAAATCCATACGGAACACCACCAAGCCCAAGAACACACCAATGGTACTGAAGATCACCGTGCTCATAACGATCATCGGATAACTGATGCTGTTGAACTGCGCTACGATGATCAGGAATACCACGAAGATCGCAACTACGAATGCCATCAACAGGAAGTTCATGTCCTTTGCTTGATCCTCTTGTTCGCCCGTGAATCGCAAGCTGTTCATTGGGCTTACGGTGTACCCTGCAGCCATCTCATCCTTGATCTGCTGCACCACTTCATTGTTGTTGTAACCCGCGATCACGTTACTGCTAACAGTGATGACCCGGTCCAGATCCTTGCGTTTGATCGCGCTGAACGTGCTGGCATACTCCGCGGTTGCCACGGCACTGATGGGCACTTGGCGGATCTGTCCGGTAAGCATGTCACGGAACGTTATGCGCATGTCCAACAACTGTTGCGCATCGTAACGGTACTCATCCTTCAAGCGCACGTTGATCTCGTAATCATCATCATCGCCTTCAATGCGGAAGGTGCTTACTTCCTTGCCGAACAACGCCGTGCGAATGGCATCCGCAACAGCGTAAGTGCTAACGTTCAGGCGGCGCGCTTTTTCGCGATCGATCACGATCGGCATCTCTGGTTTCGCACGGTCGATGTCGATCCGAAGTGCTTCTACTCCAGGTACGTTCTTTGCATCAATGAATGCTTTTACTTTCTCCGCTTCGTCCAACAAGCCATCGATCTCCTTGCCGCGGATCTCAATGTTCACCGGTTTACCAACAGGTGGGCCATCGGCATTCTTCGCAACGGTGACAACAACACCGGGGTAACCGGTTACGCCGTTCTGCAACGCTTCCAATACGTCGTTCGTGTTGATCCCTTTACGATCGGCGAATTTCACGAAGCTGATCTGCACACGCCCTTTGTTCGGCGTGGCTCCCAATTCCACCTGCCCGGTACCAGGATCGCTGGTGCCCTTCCCAACTTGTGCGATCACCGAATTCACAAGGAAGTTCACGGTATCGGTACCGATCACATTTCCATTCTCATCCTTGATCTCGCGCACTTCGCTGTACTGCGGATCGTTCACCACCTTCATGACCTGCGCTTCCACTACACGGGTAATGCTATCTGCCTTGAGTATGTCCGTACCGATCGGTGCTTCAATGAATGCGTTGATGAACTGTGGTTGATTACTCGGGAAGAACAACGTCTTCGGCGGGAATACGGCCAACAGAACGAAGGCAAGGATCAGCAATCCAAATGTCCCGAACAAGAAGGTGCGTGGATGATGTTTGCTCAAGGCATAGCGCAAAAAGCCCTCGTACTTGTGCTCCAATTTCGGCAACCAATTGTTCTGGAACAAATTTGTAAGCGGTTCAAAGATCTTGTTGTTGGCAATGCCCATAAGGCCGAAGAATGCAGCCAACGTACCAATGGTGAAGACGAACGTACTGTGTGCAATTCCGCCGATCATGGCCAACACGACACCGATCGCAATGAGAATTCCCGATACACGCCACATCTTCTTGGTGGGCATGTGATCGTTCTCCACCTTCATGAACTTCGATGCCAACGCAGGATTCACGACCAACGCAACGAATAATGAACTACCCAACGCGATCATGAAAGTGATCGGCATAAGGCTCATGAACTCACCCATGATACCGGGCCAGAACAACAGCGGAGCGAACACCATTACCGTTGCCGTTGTGGCAGCAATGATCGGCATGGTCACCTCACCTACCGCGAGGCCCGTGGCCTTCATGGCCGGTTCGCCATTGCTCATGTGGCGGTAAATGTTCTCTACGATCACGATACCATCATCCACCAATCGACCCAATGCAAGGATCAATGCGAACAGTACCATCATGTTCAATGAAATGCCGAACAGGTTGAGCAAGGTGAAGGAGATGAACATGCTCATCGGGATCGCAAGTCCAACGAACATCGCGTTGCGCAGACCGAGGAACAACATCAGTACACCGATCACCAGAACAACACCCAATACGATGTGGTTCATCAACTCATCCACACTAACGCGCGTTTGTTCGCTCTGGTCGCCGGTGATGGTAATGGTAAGGTCCGCAGGCAATTCCCTACCGACATCTTCTTTCAGGATCGCGTTGATCTTATCACTTGCATCCAAGAGATTCTCGCCGGCACGTTTGATCACGTCCAACATCACCACGCTCTTGCCATACTCACGCGCAAAGCTCTCGGGCTCTTTGTAACCGAATGTCACATCTGCAATGTCGCGCAAGCGAACTTCACGTTGGCCTTCATTCTTTACAACGATATCCTTGATCTGCGAGATATCCTTGAATTCGCCGACGACCCTTACACTTCTCCGCTGATCTCCGGTGAGGAGGTCGCCACCGCTCATAGTGAGGTTCTCACTGCGCAACGCGTTACCGATGTCATCGAAATTCATCTTTAGCGCTTCCATCTGATACAGATCCACGCTCACCCTTACCTCGCGGTCCGGAACACCACGGATCTCCACCTTGTTGATCTCGGTAAGGTCCTCTATACGATCCTCCAAATGCTTGGCATATTCATGGAGTTGCTCCATCGGATAATCACCACTCAAGTTGATGTTCATCACCGGCACAAGCTCGCTGAAGTTCATCTCGAAGATATTCGGCTCCGATGGCAGGTCCGTTGGGAAATTCGCATCACCCCGTGCTTTATCCACGGCATCCTTCACCTTACGCAAGGCTTCGGTCGGTGAAATGTCATAGGTGAACTTCACATCGATGGAACTGAAGTTCGGCACACTGGTACTGGTGATCTGGTCCACACCGGTTATGGTGTTCAGTTCCTTCTCAATGGGCTTGGTGATCAGCTTCTCGATGTCCACCACCGAGCTGCTGTTGTATGGCGTGGCAATGAAGATCTCCGGCGTAACCACCTCGGGGAAACTCACCTTGGGCATTACGATGTAGGAGTAGATCCCCATGACGCAGATCAAGATCGTTAGCACGATCACGGTGGTGCGGTTGTTCACCGCCCATGTCGTGATCGCATACTGACGTTCCGGACCATGCAGGTCCTTCTCAATATCCTCGTTGCTGTGCATTATTGTTCTTGCTTTGGACTGCTGCGGTAGACCTTATTTCACGACCATTTGCAATGGCTCCGCAACACGTACCGTTGCACCTTCGCTAACGTTCTTCGCACCCTCATCGATGATCAGTTCGCCACCACGCAATGCGCCCGGTTGCGATGGGGCAATGCTCAAACTGCCTTTGTACTGGCTCAGGCGCTCCACCATCACTTTGCGTGCGACCGCTTCATCATTCCGTGTCCTTTCCAGAATGAAAATGTAGTTGTTACCATCCACGTCCTGCAACACCGAACGAGCCGGTACCACCAACGCACTATCGTTCTTACCGTCCTGTATGCTGATGTCACTTAGCAGGTTCGGACGCATGTATTTCGCAGCCTTCGGCACAAGCACACTTACCTTGAACGTACGGTTCATTGGATCGATGTACTGACTAACGTGTGCCAACTCTCCATCGAAGGTTTCATTCAGACTTGGGAATGAAACTTTCACCGGTGCTCCTGCTTGAACCGTTCTTATATAACTCTCCGGAATATCCGCCTCCAATTGCACACCGCTCAAGTTCACGACACGTGCTACGGGTTGCATCGGACTGGCCATATCGCCAACGCGCAACATGATCTCATCCACCTGCCCGCTGAAAGGAGCTGTAATGTTGCTCAAGCGTTGTTGTTCGCGCATCGCGGCAAGGCCAGCTTCAGCCTGTTCCATTTGCGACTTGATCTGCAAGAACTCCATCTCACTACCGATCTGCTGATCCCACAATTGTTTTTGTTTGTTGTAGGCCGTACGCGCCAATTCCATGCCTGTTTCGGCTTGGGCGATCTGCTTTGCTACAATGTCATTATCAATGCTTACAAGCAATTGGCCCGCACTCACCTTGTCTCCCGCTTTCACAAGAACACGACGGACGCGACCGCCTTGCTGTGCGAAAAGTGCAGCGGACTCATCCGCTTTGACCACACCATGTACATCGACGTAATGCGAAAAGGAGCCGGCTTTGACCTCAGCGGATGTTACCGTGTTCAGGTTGCGGCGCACCGTGCTGTCGTTCTCCGCCAACCAGGTCTCGATGTCCTTGATCTGTGTACCCAATTCCGCATACTTCACCTTCAGTGAATCACGCTCTGCGCGCTTGCGGTCCAGGTCGCTCTTATCTGGCGCGGATCCGCAGGAAGCCAAGAGGATCGTTAGTGCGACCGTGATCGCTATTGTAATGATCGGGTGTTTCATTGTGTAGTTGGGAAATTCGATTGCGGTGATAAGTTGTTCTGCGTAGTGCTTTTCGCAACGGTGCCGCGAAAGCACATGTGCACGTAGTTGGTCCGTTGATTCAATAGAGATCCAGTGACTTTCTGAGATCTGCGCGCGCCATCAACAATTCAACCATCCGTTGGATGTACATCTGCTGAGCCATTAGATAGTTGCCTTGTTCTTGTGTGTATTCGAAACTGCTTGCACTTCCGGTATTGAACTTGATCGTGGTACGGTCCATGATCTTCTTGCTCAACTCCATGCTCTTCTCCTCCGTCAACAGATTGTCCATTGCTGTGCGCGCTTGTGATCTGCTTTGTTCGGCCATTGCGATCAGGCGCTGCTCGGTTGCTGTTTGATTCACCTTGGCCTGTTCAATTGCGATCTTGGTCTGCTTGGCCTTTTGGATACGACTACCACTGCTGAAGATGGGCACGTTCAATTGCAGACCCCAAAGTGTGGTGGGATAGAACTGGTATTGGCCACCGGGATCGAACGTAGGTCCGTTCCATACTTGGCTGTGTTGCAAAAAACCACCCAATGAGGGAAGTGCTTTGACCACATCATTCTTGTGTTCCAGAACGCTTAGTCCAACGATCGTGTTCGCCGCCTGTAGTTCGATATGCGAGGAGGCTACCAATTCCTGCTCGCTCAAACTGGTCTCGTTCGGGTCTTTCAGTATATTCTCCAATTCATCCGTAAGGATCAATGGTGTACCTTGTGGTGTGCCCATGGTCAGAGCCAATAGCATACGCGCCACATTCGCTTGTTGCTCAAAATTCCGCTGCTGAGCGCGAGCTTGTTCCAACTGGATGTTGATCCGGTCCACATCGGTCTGCTCCAGAAAACCGGCTTCGAAGGTGGCCGTCACCTCGTTCAAACTTTTCTCCAATAGCGGTAGGCTTTCACCGATCAACCGGATCCCTTCTTCAGCCGCCAATACACCGAAGTATGCCTTGGCCGTCTGGTTCCGCGCATCAGCCTGTGCTTTTTCCAGCTCTTGCTGGCTTTGGACCCTCAACTCCATTGCCGCCTTCAATCCCACGAGGTAGGAACCATCAAATATCAATTGGTTCAGCGATAGGCCGGCATTCATACTCCATGGCACACCGAATTGTACAGGAAGCAGCTCCGGCGCTCCACTGCCAGGGGGGCTAAAGAAATTCGGGATCAACTGCGTAGGAACATCAATGAAGTTCTGCAGCTGTACTGAACCATTGATCTGTGGCAGACCAACAGCGGCTATTTCCTTGCTCCGATGAATGGACTTTTCCGCTTCCAGCGCACTTGCCTGTACGGCGTAACTCTGTTTCGCTGCTAGATCCAGCGCTTGTTGAAGGCTAAGGCTCAAAGGGCCCTGTGCCTTCGCGCCAATGCTCGTCAGGGCTACTAGGCCCAGGGTTAACCATACTCGATGGATCATGATCTTAATGCCTTTTTGCTCGGGGAGATATCGCGTTCCTTCTTAACTTTCTTGGTCAAATACTTCAGACCTTTATCACTGGCCATGCCGCGAACGTGGTAGCGGAACAATTCCCAGATCACATCTTCAAAGCGATACTTCTCCTTCGGAAAGAGTATACCATCGAAGATCGCATCGAACCGGGAGATGTAGATGCGCGCGATCACATCAACATTCAGGTCATCCCTGTACAAGCCATCCTTCACTCCTTTCTGCATGTTACCGGTAACACACTTGTAGATGTCCTCGCGTTCGTTGCGTTGCAACAATGCCCACGCCTCTGGATGATATTTTTCCAGATCGAAGTGAATGCTCGGATGCATCTCACCAATTTGGGCAGCAACAAAACGGGTGATCTCGAAATTCTCGTCGATCGCGTTATGGCCTTGTTCACAAATGCCTGTGATGCACGTGTGGTGATGCGAACAGATATGACCCACAACGCGCGATACCAATTCGTTCTTGTCCTTCACGAACTGGTACAATGTCTTCTTGCTGATCCGCAAATGCTGCGCGATATCATCCATGTTCACGCTCCGGATACCGAGGCGCATGAATACCTTGGATGATTGATCGATGATCTGTATTTCTTTCTCGTCCATGATGACAGCGGGTGCAAATGTAGGAAACGAAATCAACACGGAAACGTTTCCGACTAAATAATGTTTCTACCGTTTATCACGGATCCGTGCCGTTCGTCCACCGCGCATCTTGAGGTCATCCCACCTTGACCAATTATTCTTTACCAAAAAGCACTCCTGGAAGTTTCCCTTCGTCCCGTTCAATAGAACCAACACCCTCACACATCCTTTGCATCACTCATGTTGCGCAGGTCTCGCGTCTTGACTTCGCATTTTTTCAATCTGAACAGGCGTAATGTGAGAACACGTTGTTCGCGCTTGCGATGCCGACATGTCATTCACTGTTCCCCAGGGGAAGGGTGCATTGTTACAATTGAGGGCCAATGGTCGGATGCAGAAAGGGGCCAGCGCAGAACGAAAAGGGAGTTTGAACGGATCAGCGGGTCAGGTGGAGATCCACGATCGCCGTGCGCACAGGCAGCTTTCCCATGGAACTAGACAACAGTGTGGATCCAATGCAGGGCCCATCCCTGAATATGCAATTGGATCTCTACTGCGTATCCAATATTAAGGTCAACCGTACAGTCGTCCCACTCTCACTTTCCATTCTGATGTCTGCTCCGATCCGCTTTGCGCGTTCGCGCATATTCTGTAGCCCATGTCCGCCCTTATCGGTCGGATCGAACCCTACGCCATTGTCCTGCAAGACATAGAGTACCCGTCTATCATCGGTATGAAAGGTTACCGCGATATGCGTTGCTTTTGCATATTTGATAGCATTATTCAGTGACTCGCGTACGATCATGTAGACATCACGTTTCGTAGCCGGATCAAGTATGCTGTCTTCGCCGGTGTGAACGCAATCAACAACGTGTGGAACTTGGCTCAATTTCAGCATGCGCTCACAATGGGAACGTACGCGATCGGTAAGGCCTGCCATCGAATCGTGGTTGTGATCAATGGCCCAAACAATATCACCTAACGAGCGGTTTGCTTCACCGGCTATTCGCTCCAGGTCAACAGTAACAGCAGTTAATTGGCTGGAATATGGTTGGGCCATTGCTTTTGCTTCGCCACTGAGCATCACCAGTTTCGTGAGCTCACTTCCTAATTGGTCATGGACATCGCGGGCTATGTGCGTACGCACTTCCAATGCTTCTCGTTTCTTTTCACTGGAGACCAGTTGCGCCTGTGCATTCAGGATCACACTATTCGTGCGCTTCAATATCCGCGATCGCCACCAATATGAGATCAGCAGTAAGGCAAGAAGCACACCTATTCCCCCTAATGCCCAAAGTCTTTTCCACTGGGTACCGATCTCTTGTGCATGGAATATGGATCGTTGCTGATCCGCTACAACATACTTTAAACTATCGTTGATCGCTCGCTGTTCGTAAGCATATCGAAAGTTGTTACGAAGTACTTCGCGTATGTTCTCTTCGCGAACCAAACTGTCATTCAAGAAAACAAATTCCTCGTATGCTTTCAGCGCGAGCTCTGGTTTGTGCAATGCTTTCAGGGTGCGATAGCGCAACTCTGCTGCATCACGTTGCAGGATCACCCAATCAGCATCGACGGCTGCTTCTCTTGCACGGTCCAACAACTTGTATGCATCCTGTACTCGACCCAGGTCGAGGTATACGAGACCCATGCTGTTCAGTATGGTGGAATACCCAAAGGCCACTTCCGCTTCTAAAGCAATACCCTCGCCTTCTTTCAAATAAACAAGTGCATTTTCGGGTTTCTTCCGTATACGAAGAATGCGACCTAGCTCAGCAAGGCATTCCACCACGCCTCGCTTGTCATCTATCTGCCGACGGATGACGAGTGACCGATCGCAATAGCGAAAGGCCGAATCCAGCTGGCCCAATTCCGTGTAGCACGCTCCGATCTCGTGCAATGCCCTTGCTTGGGAATGTTGCTGGCCGATGGAATCCGCGATCGCTGCGGCTTCCTGCATATGGACCAGAGCCGCAGGGTAGTCGCCTTGGTTCATCATGATGGCGCCCAAATTGATCTTACCAGCAACAATTCCGCCCTGGTCGTTCATCGCATGCAATATCCGTAGACCATCATTGATGTGATCTACCGCCTTTGCATTATCACTGCGTGCCATGTGTATGGTTCCAATGGCATTCAGGTCGTTCGCCCAACCTAGGCTATCGCCCAGTTCGATGTGGACCTGCATCCCCTCGTTGATCATCGCTAAAGCCGTGTCCTTCGAGCCAAGAAAGGAATACATGTTAGCCATGTTCGTTAGCACATCGGCCGCCCCTTCCCGCTCTCCCGCCTCCACATAGCTCGCATGTGCCTTGGACATATATTCCAATGCCTTTCTGGGTTGACCGTGCACATACCAGACCACACCCATTAAACTCAATGCATTGCCTTCATACTTCAATAACCCCTTCCTTCGGGCCTCTCCAAGCATATGCTCCGCCATTAGGAATGCAGTGTCCGGCTCACTATAGACATAACCGTCCCAGATCAGGTCGTAGTAAGCTCCAAAACGTACCGTGTCGGGCAACTCTGTGTTATCCCAGATCCGTTGCAACGAATCCAGTTCGGTTTGAGCATGGCAGCTGTTCGTGATGGACCATACCAGGCATAAAGTACACACTGACCGTATTGCAGATCGCATTAGTCCGTACGATGCAACATGCTTTGTTGGGTGCTTCCCGATCATAGTCTCTGTAAGAATACTACCATTCCTATTATCATACATCAATTACCCAATAATTATGACGAGGGCCACCCACTAGAGAAGCCGTCATCAATAGTTCTAAGCTGTTGGTCCTTGCTACATTGCCCGTTGCCCATCCCAAAGGATACGCTGCCGCCTATATGATGAAGTATGAAACATCGCAACAGTAGTACGTGGATTTCCTGAACAGCCATACCAGAGTGCAACAAGCTGCGCGCGTCCAGACAAATGTTCAGGTCGGTGTTTCCGCAGTTACCAACCGGTATGTGATGACCAACACTCCGACGATGGAGGCCCTTGGTCGGAACGGCATCCGATGCGGCGGGACCATCGATCCGAACAGCAGCACTACGTTCTATTGAGATGCGAACGTGAACAGTATCGGCAGGAGGAAGCCCTGAACCAACTCGTTCAACCCGCGATCAATTCCGTGCTGAGATCGGTTCTTAGAATTTCGCGATCATGGAACATGGGACAGCTGATGATAGTTGGACCATACTACCCATGTGTTATTTACATTGCCTGCTAGCGTGTCTTTCTTTGTGCTCCATACTTTCGGCACTTACCCTATGAACTATCGCATCTCTGCCTTGCTGTATCTGCTATTCGTAGCGGCTTATTCGCAAGCTCAAAGTACCGTTGCAGACAGCCTCTCCGCTCTTGCGCGAACCTGTTCAGCCAAGAACAACATGCAGGACACGGCCTGTTTAAGGCTGATCAACATTACTGCGCGGGCATGGTTCAAGGAACAAGAGCTAGATAGTTCTCTTGCTTGGGCTGAACGCTCCGAAGCGCTCGCTGAGGCTATGGCACGAACTCTTCCCGATGGAACACTTGATCCACACCGGATGATGAATGAAAAACTGCTGAGCATGGCGAATTATTTCGCCTCACGTTATCCAGAAAGTATCTCGCACGCATTGAAATTGGAACAGATAGCAACACGAATGGGCGATACAGCGACGCAAGCCGCCGCGATGAATTACCAAGGTTACTGCTATCGCGGAATGGGCGAGAACCGACGCGCGTACAACATCACGTTGAAAGCAGTTCGGTTATTGGAGCAACTCCCACCCGGGCCGGACCTTAGCAATGCGTATGATGGGATCGCCGTATTGTGCAAAGACCTGAACTTAACGGATAGTGCAAAATATTATCAACGCCTTGCTATAGCCACCCCGAACGACAACCCAGGAAATACTTCCAATAGCTTATTGGCCATGGCTGAGTATCACATGGACGAAAGCACCATGGACTCAGCCGCCTACTATATTGCCAAAGCAGAGCAACTTGTCCAAGGTCAAAGCCCCGTTTCCATCGCCCATTTCTACGGCATGCGTGGCAAGGTGCGATTCTTTCAACATGAATATGACGCAGCGCTAGCAGATCTGCACATAGCGGACTCCATTTCCACAGCCATGGAGAACAACTATGAACTTACCTACATCCATCAATTGCAAAGTCTGTGCTTAGCAGGACTTGGTGGTACCAAAAATGCATTTGATATGGGCACCAAAGCAATGAATGCACTGGTTGCCGATATGGATATTGCCAAAGCCCAGGAACTGACCGAGACGCGCATGCGTTACGAGCAAGAACAGAAAGACGCTTTGACCCGGTTGGAACATGACAAAGTAAAGAACCAACGCCTGTTCGCGGTGCTTGGAGCGTTGCTACTTGCCGCTATTGCTGCCTTGCTCTGGAATGGTGCCAGACGCAGCCGCGCAAGCGCGAGAATGTTACACGTGAAAAATGAGGAATTGATAAGTACCCATCAAGATCTTATACGCACGGAGAAAGCGCTCTCCACACAAGCCGTGCGCACACATGTAGCGCAAGACATCCACGACGAACTCGGTAGCCAGCTGACCAAGATCAGCCTGTTGAGCCGCGAAGCAAATTACGCGCGCACTAAGAACCCGGAAGAACTGAGAGAACTTTTGGCTTCCATTGATCGAATTGCAATGAACACGGGAAGCACACTAAGTGATGTGGTCTGGAACACCGATCCGCACAACGACAAGATCTCTTCATTGATCGATCGTACGAAAGAACATGCCCAGCGGATGTTGCATGATACGGGTATCAAATTGTACTTCGAACAACCAACGATCACGACGGACCGCGACGTACCTCCCGATTGGCGAAGGAATGCAATTCACATTGTGAAGGAGGCGATCAACAATGCGTTGAAATACGCGAAGGCCTCTGAACTTCATTTAGCTGTTGCGCTAGAAAATGACCAGTTCATTTTGGAGTTCAGGGATAACGGAAAGGGGTTTGATAGTGCAACAGCACGAAACGGAAATGGATTGGGAAATATGCGTGATCGCGCGGAGCGTGTTGGCGGCACATTTACACTCACTTCAGACGCTGAAGGAACCAGGATCAAGGCGGTGTTGCCTTTACCGTGAGTGAATTCAGTTCTTCAATGCCCTTTCGGATATACTTTCCGGATGGCTTCCATGCGCGAGCTGACGTGTAGCTTGCTGTAGATCTTGCGCACGTGTACACGAACTGTTTCCGTACTGATCTCAGCTTTCGCGGCGATCTCTTTATACATCATTCCAGCCGCCAGACCATCGAGGATGTATTTCTCGCGTTCGGTGAGCAGTTCGTCGTTGATACGCTGCTGGCTTTCCTGCTGAAAGCTATTCACGACCAATCTTGCAATTGTACTGTTCATGGGCGAGCCACCTTGATGGATATCATGAATTGACGCTTCCAACTCCTCGCTCGTTGTGCTTTTCAATAAGTAGCCTGTTGCTCCTGCGCACAGTGCTTGAAAGATGTATGCCGGGTTCTCAAAGATCGTAAGCATCAGGAACTGGATCTCCGGACGCGCAGTCTTCGCGGCACGCACCGTATCGATGCCATTGGTACCCGGCATGTTGATGTCCATAAGCACCACGTTCACGTCGCAGTCCGTTAAGGCTCCAAGAAAATCATCTCCGGACACGAATGTCCGCACCATTTTCATGCCCTCCGTACGTTCTACGCGCCGACGCAACAACTCCCGTAATTCGGAGTCGTCTTCTACGATCGCGATGCGCACAGGACCCTTTCCCATGGCACCAATGTACAGCATGGATCCAATTCCTATCCATTCCTGATGGATCAAACGGACGAAGGCCACCCGGTATGGCAGCCTTCATCCATCCATCATTTCGTTCTCAACGACCTTGTTCCAATCGTACGATCCGCTCTTGCAATTGCTCGATCATTGCTTGTTGTGATTCGATCAACGCTTGTTGCTCTTGCATGCCTTTTACTAGAGGTACAACGAATTCCGAATACCGTAATGCGTACATATCGTTCTCGTCGACAGGTTTTACAACGGCACTGAAATCATAGCCCAATTCATCCGCAGCCTTTTCCACTTCCTGAGCAAGGAAACCGGTGAATCGGATCGCGGCTTTTTGGTCACGGGCAGCGACCATATCCGGGTGCGGGGGTTGAAGAACGGCGTTCCCATTCTGGTCATAGCGCATGTCCTCCTTCAGGAATGCCGCCATCTTGTGTGCATCGAAGTTGTAGGTCACGGGGCGCAGTTTCATGATCAGGTCGATGCCATGCACATCTTCCTGGATATTGCGTTTGAAGCGCGCATCACTTGCGGGGGCGAATGGTACGGCACCGATGATGGTCGATACAGAGCTATTTCCTACACGCACTTGGTTGCCTGCAGTGCAGCTAGCCCCGCTACCCAATGCGGTGGTGTTGCTACGGGTCGCTGCATTCGGACCAGCCCCGGACCCAATGGCCGTGTTGAAACTGCCGCTTGAATTGCTGAACATGGCACCTATACCTACGGCGGTGTTGTCACCCCCGGCGGTATTCAGGTAGAGTGCCTCGTTTCCTACGGCCGTGTTTCCCGATCCCGTGCTGGAGATTTGAAGTGCGTTCGCTCCTATAGCCGTATTGTAGTTCGCCAGATTGGTGTATAGGCTTCGGTGGCCGAGCGCTGTGTTCTGGAACCCGGAAACAACGGAATAGAGCGACTTACTTCCCACTGCTGTATTGAAGAATCCAGCTGGCGGATTGGTTCCCGGCTCGCCTCCTGGAACGTAAGGAGCCAATCCATTGGCATTGTTGAAGAGTGCACTGTCTCCAATGGCGACGAGGTTGCCTCGATTCAGGTTCTGTTGGAGCGCTCGTATACCGATGGCCACGTTGGAGTTGCCGATCGTGTTAACACGTAATGCATTCCAGCCAATAGCCACATTGTTGGAGCCAGTTGTGGTGGTGTATTGTGCTGCAGAACCTATCGCGACATTGCGTTGGCCGGTGGAGTTCGTGTACAAAGCGCGGTAACCGAAAGCTGCATTGCTAATGCCCGTGGTGGTATTGTACATGCTACCGGTACCCATTGCGGTGTTCCCATTTGCAGATGTGTTCTTGTAGAGGGATTGGTAACCAACTGCGGTGTTCCAGTACCCGTCCGTATTGTTTCGAAGGGCTTGACAGCCGAAGGCACTGTTGAGAGGCCCGGTGGTGTTAGCCCGTAAAGCCATATTGCCAAGTGCGGTTGTTCCGCTTGTGGTATCGACACTAAGGAGACCAGACGGAATATTTCCTACTCTGAAGGCCAAGGATTGTATATCCGTGGTGCCAACGAAGTTGGTAGTTGGCGTAGTGCCTGTATTACCTAGAAGTGCCCAGCCGCTTCCACCACCTGAAGGGCCGGTGGGACCGACTAGCGAAACGCCTGCTCCCCAAGCTCCTGCCGTCTTCGGTCCATACAAGAAATTCGTGGCTGTGTTGATGTAGAAGTCTCCATTAGCGCCAGTGCCTGGTGCGGGATTGATGGCCCCATTGAGCACGGTCTTCCCATCTAGGCCATCGTCGCCGTCCGTGCCATTAGTACCCGGCGTTCCAGGCAGACCTGTTGTGCCTTGTGGGCCTGTTGCCCCGGTGGCGCCATCGGTACCCGGTGTTCCTTGTGGGCCTTGTGCACCTGTGTTACCCTGAGGGCCTGTTGCACCGACTGCGCCATTCGTACCCGGTGTACCTGGGGTACCTTGCGGACCAGTTAGACCGATGGGGCCCTGTGGACCCGTTGCGCCTGTAGCGCCCGGTGTGCCCGGTGTTCCTTGTGGACCAGTTGCTCCTATGGCTCCGTTATTCCCTTGTGGTCCGACTGCGCCTTGCGGACCAGTTGCTCCCGTTGCTCCAGCCGGGCCGGCGGGACCTTGGATGGAACCCACATTTTGCCAACTATTCGTGTTGCTACTCCATACAAATAGGTCGCCGTTCACTAACCATGCATCGCCAACACCACCCGTTGCAGGCAATTGGTTGATGTTGGTGAATGACCCTAAGATCGTTACTCCAGTACCATCGGCACCAGTAGATCCCGGAACGCCTTGCGCGCCGGCTGGACCAGCAGGACCTTGTGCGCCAGTTGCACCTGGTGTGCCAGCAGGACCTTGTGCCCCCGTTGGTCCCGCAGGGCCGGGCGTACCGCCGTTCTCAGCGTACAATGCATAAGGCACACTCAGTAATTCTGCGGTACCCATTGCAGTTCCGTTCAACGATGTTTTCACGAAGTATGGACCAGCGCTCCAATCGATGTTCGCGAAGTTGCCGGTGATCACTGTGCCGCCACCTAGTGCTACTTGCGCAAGGCCGATCGTTGTAGTTGTTATGTTGTGTACTTCGCTGTAGACCACAAGACCTGTTGAAGTGTTCTGCCGAACTTCCAATCCAAGTGTGCCAGCGGTATTTGCTTGTGGTACGCCGTTCGCATCGCGCAATACGGCTTGGTAATTCATGCGCTGTGGCGCTTGCCCGAACAACGTTGCAGCGAGTACGAAACCCGCTAAGGTGAGGAAGAGATTTTTCATGAGTTCAAAGCGTTATTATAATGCGAAATGTTTGTCTGCTGAGGTCGATCGTATCGTCTACGATCAGGTTGTAGTTGCCACTTTTCAGGTTCGCAACATCGAGTGTGGTGAGGCTGTTGTTCAAGTTGCCATAAAGTATGAGTTTCCCGGCTGCATCATATACTGTGTAGTTGTGATGCGCGTTGCTTGGCAACTGAATGTTCAGGTCTTGGCGCGTAGGGTTCGGGTAGACATTGATCGCTGCTTCGGGAGCTGCGGTACTGATGCCTACTTCGACATCGGCCCAAGGTTGTTCGAATCCTTGTGTGAGTGTATTCGACCCGGAACCAACCGTCCCCACGACCGGTTCACCGATGTTGTATTCGATGCGGTTGGTCGAACTGTTGAGTTCACCGCCCGCGCTACCTATGGTCATTTGGCCATAGGCAAAGCAAGGTGCGAACAAGAAAAGTAGAAGCGGGGGCTTGATCATGTTCTTTGTGGTTTGGCGAGCTGGAGAGGATGATACCCTTTCATAGAACGAAGTAACTGAGATCAAAAAGGGTAAACAATAACACGTTGGTAGTATGCGTCGCTCCTTGAACCATCTTTTCAAAACTGTTGATGGACATGATGAAATGCACACTGGTGCGAGCTGAAATTGCGCTGTTGCGAACCCACCGAAAAGCTGGACAGCACTTGCCAGTCATGCAACTCGCATTCCAGAACCAAGGAAGGTTACGCGGTTGTTCATCACCCGAATAGAAGTATGGCCCACCTTGCACCGTAGCGCTTCCGCTGAACTGCACCGGCTTCTGGTCCTTGATGTTGCTCAGATCCTGAGCACAAACACAGCCGCCGCACATGATAAGAACAACCATTATGATCGAGCGGATCCGGTCTACCGGGAGATAGGTGCGGGCTTGGCACATGGCGGTTCGCAACAGGGGTCTTTTGCTCGAACAAAGCACGGGTACTCGATCATGCCAACCTATACCACATTAGGGTTAGGGGGGTATTGATGGATAGGGATAGGTGTTCCGGTCCCCTTGTCGTAGCTCGGGATGACAGGCCAGGTATGATCTGGCGATTGGTGGTCCTAACGAATTGATGGTGATCCGAAGGATCTCCATGCCTTGGAACACCGCCCGAACGGATCGATGTGGCTCGTCCGTGGAGAATTCATCTAAGCACATTCGAGGTTGTCTGTGCATCTTTGCGGACCATTAAAATACACCGCAGGTCAGCGCACTGGTCTGATCAACTAATTTCTGATCTTCCGATCACTATGCATTCCATAAAAGAAGTCCTCGAGAACGAAGTACTAACGGGCCAACACGTAACCGTTGCGGGTTGGATACGCACCTTCCGAAATGATCGGTTCATTGCGTTGAATGATGGGAGTACGATCCTGAATCTGCAATGCGTCATCAACCAAGATGAAGTGGATGAAAATACACGCGCTCGTTTTACCACAAGCGCCGCTGTGAAGTGTACCGGAGAGTTGATCGCATCGCAAGGCAGCGGCCAACGCGTAGAAATGAAAGTGACCTCGGTCGAGGTGTTGGGTGATAGCGATGCGACCAAGTATCCGATCCAACCGAAAAAACACTCGCTGGAATTCTTGCGCGAGAATGCGCATCTGCGTTTCCGTACCAATACGTACAGCGCCATTTTCCGTATGCGGCACCAAGTAAGTTTTGGGATACACGAGTATTTCGATCGCGAGGGATACAACTATTTCCACAGCCCGATCATTACCGCCAGCGATGCCGAAGGTGCTGGGGAAATGTTCCGCGTAAGTGTGCTCGATCCAAAGACACCGCCATTGAATGACGCAGGTGAAGTGAATTTCAAAGAAGACTTCTTCGGTGCTGAAAGTCGGCTTACCGTCAGCGGCCAATTGCAAGCTGAACTCGCTGCGCTTGCATTAGGCAAAGTGTACACCTTCGGACCAACATTCCGTGCAGAGAACAGCAACACCACACGCCACCTTGCCGAGTTCTGGATGATCGAACCAGAAGCCGCATTCATGGACCTAAAAGGAGACATGGACCTGGCAGAAGGCTTGTGCAAACATTTGATCGCGCGTGTGCTCAAGAACAGCATTGACGATCTGCAATTCCTCGATGCACGTTTGAAAGAAGAGGAAGCAACCAAGCCCCAAGCGCAACGAAGCGATATGGGGCTGATCGAGCGTTTACAATTCGTGTTGGAAAATCCATTCGAGCGGATCACGTACGACGATGCGATCAATATTCTCCTGCGCAGCAAACCGTACCAGAAAAAGCAGTTCCAATTCCCGGTGGAATGGGGCATCGATCTACAAAGCGAACACGAACGTTACTTGGTAGAAAAGCATTTCAAAAAGCCGGTGATCGTAACGGGCTACCCCGCGAAGATCAAAGCCTTCTACATGCGCACCAATGCGCCCGGCGACTTCGGGTACAGCGAAAATGGTAAGACCGTCGCTGCCATGGATGTGCTCTTCCCCGGCATCGGTGAGATCATCGGTGGCAGCCAACGAGAAGAACGACTAGACGTGTTGGAAGCCCGCATGAAGGACATGAATGTACCCGCCGATGAACTCGATTGGTATCTGGACACGCGTCGCTTTGGAACAGTGCCGCACGCTGGCTTTGGACTTGGCTTGGAGCGCTTTGTTTTGTTCGTAACGGGTATGGGGAATATCCGGGATGTGATCCCTTTTCCGAGAACGCCGGGGAGTGCGGAGTTCTAAATTGCTCATTCATCCGCGAACAGAACCAAGGGTAGCTTTGTTATAACTCATCATGAAGATCTACCATCTAGCTAATTGTGGCACCTGTAAGCGCATTCTCGCGGAGATCCCGAAGCTGAAGCGCTTCGAGCTGCAAGAGATCAAAACGCAGCCCATCACCGGCGATCAACTGGACGAACTACGATCCATGGCAGGAAGCTATGAGGCACTGTTCAGCAAGATCGCCATGAAGTACCGGAGCATGGGGCTCAATGAGATGAAGCTGACCGAGAAGGACTTCCGCAAGTACATCTTGGAAGAGTACACCTTCTTGAAACGCCCCGTGATCGTTATCGGAAATGAGATCTTCGTTGGCAGTGCGCCGAAGACCGTGAAGGCAATGATGGAGGCGGCGAAGTAGTGGACGGCCCTGTCCGATTCCACCATTGCAGACCTGCTTTAGTGCTGCTACATAGCGTGGCGGGCAACTTCCGGAATTACGACTGGCAGGCGACCTAGCATACCTTGATCATTGCGAATGAAGCACGATCAGTCTTACAAACATCCGTCACTAGCAGTTGATGGTTCATAGTGCAGTCCACCCAACTATGCGTTAGCATAATGAGCGATGAGAACCAACGCGTTGAACTGCGCAGCGAATACGGTAGTGAGAACATCCAACGCGCACGTGCGGTCGGCTTGGAGTTCGATGCGGTCCAAGCCATTCAATACAAAGAGATATAAAAACAGAACGTGATCCACAACGGTTTTGACACGTTGCTATCCTATACCCATTAGTGGGTATTGTACAGGGCAGTAGAAGGTCGTCCATTTGTGTTCGTGGCAAGGTTCGAACAATTTGAATGGACCAAGCACCCACCAAGCAAAGATGCTCCCCCTTTCAATAAAAAACCGTCAACAGCATTGGCCAAGGCTTCTACAGCATTTAGTATTCACGTGTGTCCTGGTGCAGATGGTACTGTTCTCCGGGACCGTTCAAGCCCAACCCAATGGGTTGGACAGCTTGAAGTATGCAGCATCGAACACTTTGGCACCCGACTCATTGCGTGCTCAGGCTTTGGGAAACCTCGTCAAAGGATTCGCCGGAATGGGTATGGAAGACAGTGCGCTGGTAACTGCCCGCGAACTTGTTCGCTTCTGCACGCGGATCAAAGCCACCGAACGCATTATGCTAGCCAAAGGAATGCTTGGAAAATTGCATGGCATGGTCGGAGCTTATGATAGCGCGCGTTACTATTTGGAGGCAGTACGTGACCACCACCATACACTCACGAATACGACCCAAGAATCCGAAGCCGAGCTTTCCATAGGGTTGAGCTACCACCTTCAGGGCTATTATCCACAAGCTATTACCCATTGCATGAAAGGGATACGACTTGCCGAGGATATAATGGATACAGCAACTCTTTCGCACGGCTATGTTAACCTATCTGCCATCTATGTTGATGTGCAGCAACCGGATCAAGCGATCATTCCATTGGAAAAGGCCATAGTCCTGATGCGTGCAACGCGAAACCCTCGCATTCGCAATGCCTTGGCACAAATGGGCATAGTCCATAATATGAAAGGGGACCATGTGATCGCGCTTCAATTCTTGGAAGAATCCCTTGCGTTGTCCTTGAAGGACGGCGACATGCAATCGGCCTCCCGTATACTCAATGACATGGGCAACACACAGCGCGAATTGCTCCGCTACCCGGAGGCTCTCGCCAGCTTCTCTCAGGCCGCAACGCTCACCCGATCGTCCTACACCCTCATCCAGAATAAGATCGGCGAAGGGGCCACCCACATCGCAATGGGCAATGCAAATAAGGCCATCCCATTGCTGAAAGAAGCGGCGGAAATGGCCAAGGTGGACGATGACCTGGCAGATGAGGCGGCTGCGTATAAGGAGCTGTCCATGGCATACACGGACTTAGGTAATACTGAGAAGGCTTTTCAGGTCTTCAAACAACACATCGTACTGCGCGATTCGCTCATAAGCAAGGAGAACACACGCGAGATGACGCGCGTAGAGATGAACTACACGTTCGAAAAGACACAGCTCGCCGACAGCTTGTCCAATGAAGCCGAAAAAGAACAAACCCGATCGGAGAACCTAACGATCCTGACCAAAGAAAAGAACCGTAGAGATCTATTGTTACTTTCAGGTATCGGCTTGTTGGTATTCGCAGGAGGCCTCGGACATAGGCTTCGCGAAACACGAAGATCGCGTGCGGCTATCCAAAAAGAAAAAGACATCAGCGAAGGACTTTTGCTCAACATCCTGCCCGCAGAAGTTGCCGCAGAACTCAAGGCCAAAGGCGAGGCCGCTGCCGTGCAGATCGATCTGGTCACCGTGCTCTTCACCGACTTCAAAGGCTTCACCGCGCTCAGCGAAATACTCAGTCCACGCGAATTGGTAAAGGATCTCAATGAATGCTTCAGCGGTTTTGATCGTATAACCGGAGAATACGGCATTGAGAAGATAAAAACCTTCGGTGATGCCTATATGGCCGCCGGAGGCTTGCCCACACCCAACGCCACACACGCCAGCGATGTGGTACAAGCTGCTTTGGAAATGCGCGACTTCGTGGCCAAAGAAAAGGCACGCAAGATCGCGGCTGGGCTGCCCTTCTTCGAGGTCCGTATCGGCATTCACACCGGACCAGTGGTAGCAGGTATCGTGGGCGTGAAGAAATTCCAATACGACATCTGGGGCGATACGGTGAACACGGCAAGCCGCATGGAATCATCAGGGGAAGTTGGGCAAGTGAACATTAGTGAAGCGACCCATGAATTGGTGAAGGACGAGCCGGGTCTATCATTCACCTCCCGTGGAAAAGTGCAGACCAAGGGGAAGGGAGAAATGGAAATGTACTTCGTGAAAAGGATCTGAAACGGAGGATGTCCTTATTCGGAAATATATCTGCTTTTCCTTAGTCATGAAGATTACAGAATTCCGCATTTTGATCACGCTAATGGTCTTTCTGCGGTTATGTTCCGTAGACGGGAAACCAACGAGTGATTCAGCATTCAGTACCATCAACAGATTTCCAAATGTTGTGGAGACCGCAAGGCCGGTGAGCACAGAGTCCGTCCACGATCGCCGATTCACACTGAACAATAAAAGGCTGAAGGAAGTTGACTCTTACGTACAGGTCTGGACCGAGCCGAACATCCCTATGGACCTTCCCTCGGTCCGGGCCGCATCAACGAGTGCAAACTGGCGGTACTTAATCCAGGTCCGGGACAGTTTGAAGAACCTTTCCAACACCTCGATCTGGCAACGGTTGGTCCTCTTCAATGACCGGGACCAGGAGGCCCTCCTTTATTTTTCCCTGCCGCCGTGCGATACGGTGGTGACGTATCAGACACTTGGTCCTGAGGAAGAGCGGACAGAGGTCAGCGGAAACCTCTTTCCAAACCGGGGACCGATATTCGCCAGGACGCACTCCCTTTTGATCCGGATCGCGGCCGGCGCTTCAGATACGATATTCATCCGCACGACCGTAGGGTCGAGAGGATACTATCCGTATTTCGGCTTGCACGGCGCGCTGAAGATGTCCGGTCGGATGGCGCATGCGAACTATTGGCAGGGACTTTTCGCAGGATTGATGTTGCTCCTGATCGTGTACAACCTCGTCCTTTATTTTACGATGCGGGATCGTGCTTATCTCGCCTTCATCGTATTCCTCGTGGGCTTGCTTCTTTACTATGGGGTGACTCAGGACGTGATCGGTGTCATCGTGTTCCAGGGCCATACCATAAGTACCAACATGCTGATCCTAGTAAGTGTACTGATGTTGGTATGGGGCAGCTTCGGACTGATGTATTACTACATCGGTCCACAACTTCATTTCCCCCGCCTATACAGGCTGTTGCTCATCGTTGCGATCCTCTATACCATCCTCCAAGCCATTTCCAGCTTGATACCCTCCCTACTGTTCCACCCCTTGAATACGCTGACTGACTCGACGGTTATGGCGTACATACTGTTGTCCGCGGTACTTCAGATACTCATAGCTGCTAAGGGAAGCATTCAAGCACGGCTATTTCTGTTATCGACCCTGCCATATTTGGTCGCTGTGCTCTACCAGACCTTTGCTACCCTGTATTACGTCCGAGCGGGTAATGCCGCTATTGCCACGCAAATGGCCATGGCCTTCCAGGTGCTTCTGTTCTCCGTGGCCATCGGTTACCGTATTAGTGCTATCCGGAAAGACAAGGAATTAGCGCAAGCTCAGGCCCTACATGCTTTCATGGAGAACGAACGGATCATAACGGAACACAACCGCACATTGGAATACAAAGTGACACTGCGGACCGTAGAGCTTTCACACCGCAACGCGGAACTTGACCTGGCCCGTAAACGATCGGACGAGCTGCTTTTGAACATCTTGCCCGAGGAGGTGATGCTGGAATTGAAGGAGCACGGTGCCGCCGAGGCGAAACAGCACGACAACGTCACTATCTTATTCACGGACTTCAAAGGCTTTACGGAAGCCAGTGAGAAACTCAGCCCCCAAGCGCTGTTGGAGGAACTGAACTCCTGCTTCAAGGTATTCGATGACATCATCACTAAGTACGGTATCGAAAAGATCAAGACCATCGGAGATGCATACATGTGCGCAGGCGGCCTGCCTGAACCAAGGTCGTCATCTGTGATCGATGTTGTCCACGCCGCCTTGGAAATGCAAGCTTTCATCGGCAAACGGGAATATGCTCGGCATCAGCAAGGATTACAGGCATTCGCCATGCGCGTGGGCATCCACACCGGCCCCGTCGTTGCCGGTATAGTGGGCGTGAAGAAGTTCCAATACGACATCTGGGGCGATACGGTGAACACGGCAAGCCGCATGGAATCATCAGGGGAAGTTGGGCAAGTGAACATTAGTGAAGCGACCCATGAATTGGTGAAGGACGAGCCGGGTCTATCATTCACCTCCCGTGGAAAAGTGCAGACCAAGGGGAAGGGAGAAATGGAAATGTACTTCGTGAAAAGGATCTGAATTCCAGCTAGGCAGCATTTGTGAGTCCAAGCACAGAGGACACTGATAGGTAGAAGAAATCTCACAGTCGCAACCACAGGAACCCACGAATGATCATAAGAAGTAAGATTCCCTTAGGCAGCAATTTCACCCGAGTGATATTCCGGTGCACTAAAACATGCGCTGTCCTCAACAACAACTCGATATACTCAGTTCGTATTATTTCGGATACGCAGGACAGCAGGTCATCACATGTCTTTAGACGCAGCCACAGAAAAGGTTTTGTGGAAAGAAAGATAGAATGCGAATGCGTTCGATCCTTACCGATGAATTCCTTTCTCACATTCTCTCTAGCTTTTTTCACTGATCACCATCCTTACATTTTTCTGCGATGAAAAGACCATACCTTCCTGTCTCTCTCTCCTCGCAACTTCCTATCGCTGGTTTGTATGTTCGTATCCATCGTTCTGAAGGCAACGAGCCTGACCCTTCCGTCTTCTGGGTTTTAGCCCTCACTATCATTAAGTCACTCGCCCTGCTCTCCTTTCTCTGCGCCACTTGCGCCCGCGATCCGATCCCGACCGGTTTGTTGCCTTTCGGTATCGCTTTACGAACAACCGTATCCCGCTGATCCACCAACCCACAAACAACCATGCGCACTGTATCCCACTTCCTTTTTTCCCTCGTCCTTTTCCCGATCCTTTTCACCGCCTGCACCACCGGGCGCGACATCTCCGTGCAGATGCCCGCGGAAATAGCGGTGCCCACCATGGCCAGCCGCATGGTGCTGATGGACCGCACTGCGCCCAGGAGCGGGTTCTCCAATGCCTTCGAGAGCATGGCCAGCCGCGAATCAGGGATGGACCGGGACCTGGGCCAGCGCATGAATACCGTGCTGAAGGAAGCGTTGCTCCCCCTTGGCCGCTTTGATGTGGTGATCGAACCGGGCCGCTTCGTCGGATCCGGTACAGGTGTACTTCCCGAACCCTTGTCCTGGGATACCATCATCCAGGTGTGCTCCCGGAACGAGGCCGACATACTAGTGGCGCTGGAAGCGTTGGATACCGACGTGAACATTGACGTGCAGGAACGCACCGTACAGAACATTAACAGCAACGGGAAGCCGAGCGGTCCACCCAAGGTGGAGTTCCAGGCCAAGCGCAAGACCACGGTGAGGTACGGTTGGCGCGTGTACGATGGCCGTGCGAAGACCATCACCGATATGTTTTATGACAAGTCCGTGGCCCATGATGAATATGTGGACCGCACCAAGCAGCTTGCCAAGCAAGGCATGCCGGACAAGCAGTTAGTGGTGGAGGGAATGGCCTTGGGCGCCGCCAAGCGCTACGCCGAGCGCTTCGCGCCCACCTCGGCCACGGTTAGGCGCAAGCTCTACACGGGCGGTGATCGACGCCTGAGCGATGCGAACGTCCACATCGGCCGCAACGACTGGCAATCTGCGATGCACATCTGGGAGTCCATGCTCACTGATCCCGAGGTGAAGTTGCGCGGCAAGGCCTGCTACAACATCGCCGTGGCGAACGAAGTGCTGGGTGACCTGCCCAAGGCCCGGGAGTGCGCCGAGCGCGCCACCACCGAATTCGGGAACAAATGGGGCAAGGACTACGCCGCAGAGCTGGACGTGCGTATGAAGAACGAGATGCGCGCCAGAATGGAGACCGAACAGATGGGGGCGGAGTGATCCAGATGCAAGGCGCGAGAGGACAACACATTTCTTTAGACTCAGCCACAGAAAAGGTTTGACGGAAAGGAGAAATAGTCGGCACGAACACTACTTGTTTTCTATGGCGTACTACTAAAGTGGTATTGTAGCAGGGCAATGACCGACGGTACTTCGCAGACGAAAAAATACCTTGCTACCTGAAGTCCATAGATTACTTTCGATACGAAAAGCAACCATGCTAACTCCATTGCCCACCATGAAACAGATACTCTCCCTACTTATTTTCTGCGCTAGTTATTCAACAGTATTGGCGCAGCCCGGCTATCTGGATACCAACTTTGGCGACGGCGGCACTGTGGTGGTGCCACACTTGGCCAGCGGGTTGGATGACCGAGCCACGTGTGTATTGGTGCAGCCGGACCAGACGATCTTGGTGGCTGCACGATCTTTTAATGGCACTACCTGGGACCTTGCTCTTCTTCGTTTCAACGAAGATGGTACAACGGACCCAAGCTTCGGAAACAACGGCGCGATCATCCACAGTTTTGGAGATGGTAACGAGATCGCGTCTTCAATTGCTTTGGACGTTCAAGGCAGGATCCTCGTTTGTGGAACGGCGTATAGCGATGTGGCTAACACCACTTCAGACATATTCATCGCTCGGTTCTTGGCCAATGGAAACTTAGATGGTTCATTCAATGATGGTTCCGGATTTCTTATCCGTAGCGTACACCAAACAGAAGATGGTGAGCAAGGTCATGTTGTGATCGCACAGCCAGATGGAAAGATCATGATGGTAGGACAAACCGGCCCGAGCCTGTATCCTGAGATCCTTCACGAACGCTACCTGGAAGACGGCACGTTGGATAGTACACTTGAAGGCGATGGGTCCTCTTTGCCTTATACAGGTACCAGCCGGGCACACGCCCTTGCTGGCAAATTGGACGGGAACGGCAATCTGTTGCTCGCTGGCTATGCAAGCCTGATCGGTTCCTCAGAAAGAAAGATGCTACTGTTCTCGATCAACCCCGATGGTAGCATAACGAACGACTTCGGTGCGAGCAACGGAGTTACGCTGAATACTGCGGAAAGCAACACTAATCTAGCTTACGCTATTGCGATCACCCCTAACGGAAATGTGCTTCTGGGGGGTGTGCGCATAGGCGATAGGTCAGAACAAATGATCTCGCGCTACACAGCAGATGGCCTTGTCGATAACTCATTCGGCACTGATGGTAGCGTTTTCCTCAATACCACGACACCCTATAGCGATGTTGTCAATGATATTCTTGTTGACAGCGATGGTAAGATCCTCGTAGCTGGCTCTTTCGGTAATGCCATGCAAGGTAGGAACTGGGTCGTGTCGCGATTGAATGCCGACGGTAGCTATGATCTAACCTTCAACATGACCGGGTCCAACGTGAGTACTACCGACGATGGAGATGCAGATTGCGTTCAGTTAGCACTTTTCAGCAACGATAAGATCCTTGGTGCAGGTTGGGCAAGAGTGGATGGAAATAACCACATCGTGTTGCGTAAATACCTGAAGGATATAAGTACATCCGTGGAACCCGATCAAGTTCGTTCGTTGCTTAGTGCCTTCCCGAACCCAACTGATCAGAACATCATGGTTACTTTTACCTTACAACACGAAGACAAGATCGCTCTTCGCCTGTTGGATGCACAAGGTCGCATCGTGCAACAAGCTATCTCAGGCAGATCATTCGCGGAAGGCGAACACCGCATCAACGTGGACCTTGAGCAACTTCCTGAAGGTCTTTATGAACTCGATCTGCGTGGTACCGAACATCGTTGGACGACCCGTATCGTTAAGAACTAATTCTCTTCAGCCCGGCAGGACGCGCGTCAAACGATCATCCTATTTTCTGATCGTTTGATCTTTACAATGCGCATCCAACCAATCAAAGACGGTCTTGTGCCACTGCATGCTATTCTGTGGTTTCAGCACCCAATGATTCTCATCCGGGAAGCGTAGGAATTCTGATTCGACATTCTTTGCCTGAAGTGCAGAGAACACGCCGATGCCTTGCGCCAACGGTATGCGATAGTCCTTGTCCGAGTGGATCACCAACATGGGCACCGACCAAACTTTCACGTGTAGCGCAGGATTGAATTCATCGTACTTCGCTGGGTTCTCGTACACGTCCGCTCCGCCGGATTCCCATTGCGAGAACCAGAATTCTTCCGTGGTATAGGCCATTGAACGTGTATCGAAAACTCCGTTGTGTGTTACCAAACATTTCCACGGTGCTTTCCAATTGCCGGCGATCCAATTCACCATGAATCCGCCGTAGGATGCACCCAATGCACCAGCGCGATCACCATCCAAGAACGAATAGGTTTTCAACGCATGTGCCCACCCTTTTTGCAGGTCCTCCAACGGACGGTCGCCCCAATGATCGGAGATCGCATCGGTGAACGCTTGGCCATAACCTGTTGATCCGTGGAAGTCGATCATGACCACTGCATACCCTTCACCAGCGTAGGTCTGTGGGTTCCAGCGGAAACTCCAACCATCACCGAAACTGCCTTGTGGTCCGCCATGGATCAAGAATGCTACCGGGTACTTTTTGCCTTCGACATAACCTGTTGGTTTGATCACATAGCCGTGCACCGTTTCTTCATTCCATCCTTTGAAATTGAATTGCTCGAAGGCTCCGAACTCCTTGTTCTTCAAACTTGCATTCACGTTCGTTAATGTCGTTGCTCCTTCATCGATCATCTTGGCTTTGGGAGCTGCCGCGTAGATCTGTGTAGGGCTATTCAAGCCACTCTTCTGGAAAACGAATCCGGTCGGTGTTTGGTGCACTGCATCGAAATGACCACCCGTACTTTGAGGAGTAACGGCACCCGTTTTCACATCGACCTTGAACAACCGTGTCGTGCCCACATCACCAGCGATCACGTACAAGCTTTTTCCATCGGTGCTCCATTGCATTCCATCTACGCTGCGATCCCAATTCGAAGCAAGCGGTGTTACTTTCCCCGAGGCAATATCGCGCAACTGGATCTCGAACCGATCAGCTTCGAAACCCGGACGCTTCATGGCCTTGTACGCAAGTGTCTTTCCGTCGGGCGATACGACAGGCGTGGCATCCCATGCCGGGTTCGCTTCGGTCAAGTTCATGTTCTTCCCACCGGTAATTGGCACACTGAAGATATCGAAGTTGGTGCTCCACGGCTCGGTTGTTCCAGCAAAGCGCGCAGCGAAATAAACCGTCCTTGAATCCGGCGAAATGAAAAAGTCCTCTGCACCACCCCATGGCTTCGACGGAACGTCGCCATCGAAGCCGGGCATCAGCGCAACGGGTGGTGTACTGCCATCCATTGGCACGTAGTACAAGTGGTTGCGTGTTCCATCGGCCCACGTATCCCAATGCCGCACGAACAATTTCGTGTACACCATTCCCGATGACTTATCCGCAGCACGTGCTTTGTTCTTGGTAACAGTACACGTGATCGCATCATCCTTGCACGCTTCATCGATCGCTAACGAAACGACAATGCCTTTCCCATCCGGTGTGATCCGGTACGCGGCAATGTCCAATGGAAGTCGTGTTACTTGTTCGGCCTTCGCGCCGCTGACATCGGTCTTCCAAAGTTGTGTTGTGCCCCCTTCACCACGGCCACTTAAAAAGTAGAGCTGCTTGCCATCCTGCGACCATGATGCATCAAATGCACCGCCTTCACTTACACCCAATTTCACTTCTGGAACTGCCGGTTTCATAAGGTCCTTCAACCAGAATGTGGAAACACCTTTGTTGTTCTCCATATCGGTGGCGCGCACATTGAACGCCGCGTAATGCCCTGTTGGATCCACCGCGACACCGCCGATGCGATCTAGCATCAGCATGTCCTGGTATGTGAAGGGTGTGGTTTGGGCGGTAGCGGAAAGCAGCGCACTAAATGCAATTACGGAACTGACGGAACGGAGCATTGGTTTCATGGAATTGTCTTTTTGAATCCTAAGAACACGTAATGTTCAAACCTGATCTGAGCGCCAAGATACGCGTCGTGCGACATGCAAGGATCGCCAGGAACAACGCAAAAACCCCACCCGGCGGAAGAGTCTCCGTAGGTGGGGTTTCGCATTTCGGTTTTCTATCAAGTGTGCCGCTACAGCACTTCACCCTCGTTGCTTAATAGAAACCTGTGAACGCCTTATTTCCGCATGGTGGTCATCACCGTAAAGATCTCATCACGATGATGGGGGTTGCTATAACTGCCCAATTTCTTCAAGAATGCCTTGCGTACGGCTTCATCCGGCCATGCGGCTTTCTCCAACTTATCGAATTCGTCGCCGAACTTATCCATATCCGCCCAGCTATCGAATTCCAACGTAGTGACATAAGAAGCACCCAGTGAACCCCATGCGTGTATGTACATGTTGTAATGCTTCACGATCGTGCTTTTCGAAATGACCTTATCAAAATACTCCTGGAAGGTCTTTTGTACTTCTTCTCGTGTAACACCATCGGGCATCACAAATTCGCTAGTGGTCTGTGCAATGTATTTTACAGCCGGTGCGTCCTGCGCTACAACTGTTGAGCTAGTGAAACTTAGTGCGAGCGTTGCTGCGGATAATAGTACTGTTTTCAAATACTTCATTGGTTCTTGGTTTTGAGAGTTGGTGGAAATCGTTACAGGGAGAGTGTGTTTATCCCTGACTGCAAATCTTGGTCGATCCATTGAAGTGCGAACAGGTATAAATACCTGTTTTGCGAATCGTTCTACTTACTTGGTTTATGTACTTCCAACTCGATCTCGATCATAAACTCCGGTACGGCAAGTCCTTTTACTTCCAACCAGGATCCTGCTGGGAATTGCTTGGGGTAGATCTCACTTCTGTATGCGGCATTTTCCAAGAAGCTGGCCATGTTCGTTGTGAAAACATTCTCCGCGATCACATCATCGAACGTGCAACCGTAATGCTTCAGCACCTTGTCCAGATCCGCATAGCAGTTCTTCATTTGTTGTGCCAGGTCGCCCACTGCTGTCGGGTTGCCTTCGTCATCCATGCTCACTGCTCCACTGATGGTGATCGAATTGCCAATGCGTACGGCATGCGTGTAACCGTAAGCCTTCTCTACTTCGGGCCGTAGATTGAACCATTCCGGTTTTTCATCAACCACTACTTCGCTTTCGAGTGGGTTCGGCTCGCTTGTGGATGCGATCGTACTCCAACCCGTGAAGAGGAATAGAAATGCAAGTGCGGCGATGACCGTTGAGGCCAAGCTTATGTTCTTATTGATGAAGTGTTTCATTGTTCAGGTTTTAGAAATGGAACGTGATCGAGTTATCGTTTTAAACGCACCGAAGGTTCGTCATCCTATTGATTGATCTACTGGTAGAACTACTAGTTTTTCTGTTGATCAGAAAAATGAATGCGCCCTCACTCCCGGCCCCTCGTTCTCGGCTTCGCTCGAACAGCGCCCGAAGAGAGGGGAGAAATGCCGCTTCCGACGAGTCCCATACGTGCCGGGATCGATCACCACTAAGTAGCTATTATCTGTTCCGGTCCCCGTGTCGTAGCACGGGATGACAGGCCCGGAATGACTTTTCTAATTGCCCGCACCGAGCGTAGTCGAAGTGTCTGAGCTTCTGATCGCCACTTCGATCGCCGCTACCAGCTCATCTTGCTTGAACGGCTTGGGAATAAAGCCATCCATTCCCGCATCCATGCATTGCTGTACCTCGGCCTGCATGACGTTGGCGGTCATGGCGAGGATGGGGATGCGGGACTTTTCTCCAGAGAGTTTTCTTATTGCGCGTGTAGCTTCGTAGCCGTCCATGATGGGCATTTGGACATCCATCAGGATCACGTCGTATGTATTCACATCCAGGAGATCCAATGCATGTTGGCCGTTGGTTGCGACATCGATATGGACATCGTCTAAGGCGTTCTCCAGTTCAACTCGCGCTACCATTACGTTGAGCTTGTTGTCTTCTACGAGTAGTATTCGGAGATCATTAAGTGGTGGTGTATTGGTTGTTGGCGGGGGCCGATGATCATCGGCCCGTACACCCTCCTTATTCGCATCCGTGATCGCATAAGGAATGGTGAATGAGAATGTGCTTCCCTTGCCCACTTCACTTACAGCGCTGATGGTTCCGCCCTGCATTTCTACTAAACGTTTGCAGATCGTAAGGCCCAATCCCGTTCCACCGAAACGTCTGGTGTGATCACTTTCGGCTTGCGTGAATTCATCAAAAACGCGCGCCAAGCGTTCCTCTGAAATACCGATACCCGTGTCTGTGATCGAACAGCGCAGCATGACCGCATCGGTCAATTGTTCTTGTATGTCCAAGTTGATACGAACGCTTCCATGCTCCGTGAACTTGATTGCGTTGCCGACTAAATTCATCAGCACTTGGCGTAAGCGTGTTGCATCACCGACCACCTGTTTGGGTAAGTTCTTCGCAACGCTCACGTCCAAATTCAGGTGCTTTTCTTCTGCACGGTGGCGCATAACGTCCACAACGCTCATTGCGATCGCACGCGGTTCCATGCGCACTTTTTCAAGGTCCAATCGACCGGCCTCGATCTTGCTCAGGTCCAAGATCTCATTCACGATACCCAATAAATTCTCGCTGCTTTGCGCAATGGCATCCACATAGCTCTGCCGGGTTATGGGATCGGTGGGAGCATCTCTGCGCAAGGCATTGCTCATGCCCACGATCGCGTTCATCGGCGTGCGGATCTCATGGCTCATGTTGGCCAAGAATTGTTGCTTCACGCGTTCACTTTGTTCTGCACGTTCTTTGGCCGCACTGAGTTCCGATGTCCGTTCCATAACGGTACTTTCCAAACGGTTCCGTTGTTGTCGCAACATGCGCAAGTAAGCCAGCACCGCGCCACCAAGTGCAAGAACGCAGAGCGCATAGAACCACCATGTGCGCCACCATGGCGATAAAACGATCAGCTTGAACGAAGTGCCTTCAGTATCCCACACACCATCACGATTATCGCCGCGGACCTGGAAGGTGTAATTACCCGGATCGAGGTTGGTGTATACGGCGTTGCGATCCGTACCGGCCATTATCCAATTCGTGTCGAAGCCTTCGAGCCTATACTGATATTGGTGGTCCATTGGTGCTGCGAATTCCATGGTAGCGAACTCGAACGTGATCATGTTCGCGCTGTACGGAATGCGTATCCCTTCGCTCAAATAGGTTGGTGCGGTGAGTGGCGATCCAGCTTCTCGGAAGTCCACCCGTTTATTTATAAGTTTTATACCAGTGATGCGGAGCGGTGCTGTCAGCGTATCCTCTTCCAGCTCCTCGGGCCGGAAATGATTGAAGCCCTGGACCCCACCAAAATAAAGCGTGCCATCCGGCATCTTGCAGTACGCGTATCGGTTGAACTCATCACTCTGCAAACCATCGCTTGCATCGTAATTGCGAAAATCTCCGGTCCCCGGTGTGTAGCGCGAGAGTCCTTTGTTAGTGCTCATCCACAGGTTTCCGGCCTCATCATTCAACACGCCATAGACCACATCGTTGGGCAAGCCCTGCTTGGTGGTGATGTGCTCGGCTTTTCCGGATCTGGTATCGAACTTGTTCAACCCGCCACCATTGGTGCCGACCCACAACAAATTAGCTTCGTCCTTGTCCGCCAGAATGGAAAATATCACATCCGATGAGATCGAATGTGCATCTGCGGCATCATGAACGAAGTGTGCCCATCCACCCGATCGACGATCGAAATGAAGCAGACCAGCGATAGTGCCCAACCAGAACGTACCATCATTTGCTCGATGGATCACTTGGACGATCTGCGAAGTCCCGGCATTCTTTAATCCAGGCGGAAGGTTCCAGTAAGTGTATGTATTCGTTCGCCTATCGAAACGCCCGAACGTATGAACGCTGCCGAACCAGATGTTGCTGTCACCTTCGAGCAGGAGCGGCGAGCACCAGTACTCCGTGGGAAATTCAGCGACCGCAGCCGGATCGCGCGGATAGCGCACGATGGCATCCTTGTCACGTGCATAGCTGACCAATCCGGCATAGTCCCGCCAATACAGTCCCTTCGGATCCATCACTGCGGATCCCATTGCCACGCTCTGTACGCGGAGTTCCGGTCGGGTCAAGTATTCGCTGAATGGAAGCAACAAGGGCCAAGTGCCGGTCGCTGGATCGTACTCGGCCAAGAAGTGGTCCGAGCGATCTATGTTCACACGACCGTGCAGTACAGGCACCATGGCGTGGCAGCTCATTCCGGAAACGGTATGAAAGCGCTCAGTGCGTGGATCATGGGTCATTAATCCATAGCCCGAAGTGCCGATCCAAAGCAGTCCGTTGCGATCGCGGTAATTCATCTGCACTACAGCTGAACGATGCATCAGGTTGGGATCCATTGGTAGCACACGGTGCATACGCGAAGTGCTTGGGTCGAATAGGAATGTGCCCGGATAGGCGCAGATCCAGATCCTGCCGCGTGAGTCGACGGAGGCTAGGCCCGTTCGCATGTCGCCATATGGAGCCTTGTATGTAACAATACTCCGCACTGAACCCGTAAGCGGATCCAAACGCACGATACCGAATTTGTGTAATCCATAAACCACGTTCTTGATCGTGTCCTCCACAACGATCATACCGGTCAGATCCAACAGTGAACGCCCCCGTCGCGTACTGCCCAGTGGTTGGTCGAGTCTGACCGTGTCCATGCGTAACGCACCCGCACGACTTGGATCGATGCGGTAGCTGACGCCGTCCAATTCGCTCAACCAGATCGTGCCGCTTCGATCCATGGTCACCCAGCAGGATCTATTCAGCACGCGGGTTACCGCCGTCACCTTTGGGGCTTGCACGGTCTCGTTCGCGGTCGCCCCGAAGTCCACCCGCAAAAGACCATCGTTGCGCGAAAACCATAAGCTACCGTTGCGGTCCTGCACGATCTGGTGCGGCGATCCGTCTCCGGGCGCAAGGTCGTGCAACACGTGATGGAATGAATCTGTTTTCCGATCGAAGAGATCGAGCCCACGGTCCGTGCCGACCCACAAGCGACCATTGCGATCCTCGAAGAGCAGGTGTACGTTATTGTCGGTCAACGTTGTACTGTCCTCAGGATCATTACGGAATACTTCGAAATGATAACCATCGTATCGGTTCAGTCCATCCTTTGTTCCGAACCACATAAAGCCGTAGCGATCTTGGATGATCGTATTCACCATGCCTTGCGAAAGGCCATCTTCAATGGTGATGGAACGGAAGGGCAATGCAAGGGTATCCCATTGTGCTTGCGCAAAGTGTGATACACCGAGCATTACCAACAGGACCATGCGCAGCACCCTCATGATCACGGTGCAAAAAGGCCTTTGCTCATTGCGTATACGACCAGACCCGCCGCATTGCGCGCGCCGGTCTTCAACAACAGATTGTTCCGGTGGAAATCCACCGTGCGCGGACTTATGAAGATCTTCTCCGCGATCTCCGCCGTAGTGAACTCCTTGCAGATACCGCGCAGGACGTCAAGCTCGCGTTCGCTCAATGGATCGATGTCATTGAACGTTGGGGTGAGCTTTCGCTTCTTCACCAGTCCATGTAGATCCAACTTGTTCAGAGCATCGCTGAAATAGTATCCGCTCTGCGCAACGGAACGGATCGCGGTATCGATCACGTCCGGTTCGGTGTCCTTCAACAAGTAACCATTAGCGCCGAGCTCCATCAAGTGCAGGATGTATTGCTCTTCATCATGACTACTGAGGACGATCACCTTCACATCCGGAAAATCCTTGCGTACCCGTTGCATTGTTTCTACGCCATCCATTACGGGCATTTGCAGATCGAGCAGAACAATGTCCACCGATTCATTCTTCAACCCTGCGAGAAGCTCTTCGCCATTGGCGCAATCAAGTACCACTTGCACACCGGCCATGTCGCGAAGCAATAATGCCATGCCCCGGCGAAAGAGCAACTGATCATCTGTAAGTGCCAATCGGATCATCATGCAAAGGTCGGTGCCAAGAACCAGTTCAGCACCTCGTAGAACTACCTGTTCTTGTTGGGTCGATCACCGGTTGTTCAATTCAGCGTTGAGCGCAACTTCTATACTCTGGGCATGGGAAAGCAATTCAGCGATGCTTTCCTGAAAAGCCTGTGGGTCCGATGCGGAGCTCAGCTCCTTGATCGCATCGCAAAGCACCAACATGTGCGGCGCACCCAGGTAATGTGCCATGGGACGCAGGTCATGCAAAGCCCTAAGTACTTGTTCGGCATCATTCGTTGCGGCTCCTTCCATGATCTGCTGGAAATAAGCTGGGGTTTCGGCAAGATAAAGTGTGATCCATTCCTGGATCCTGTTACGGTCATTCTTGAATAGACGACAAAGTGTTGTAAGGTCGATCACGGGATCGGACATGCTGAACTGATCTGTTTTGTTACTGAACTGTATACTAATCTAGATGCTTTTCAACGATCACTCCCCTTCCTTATCTGCGCGCCGTTTCGCACGTCTTGCCCTGCGGAGATCGCCTTCAACACGCAACATCTTTTTCATACGATCGACCACTTCAGGACTTAGGTTGCGGATCAAGCCCTCGCGCGTAGCGTGCCATAAGTACCCGGTCAATGCGCGATCGGGATCACGGTCGATGCTGAAGTTGCGCTCGCGGTCGGCATCCAGACCGCCACCGTACAACTCCTTCAACATGGTTTCCACGACCGTGCCCATCATACTGTTGTATTTCTCTCGCGGTGTACCAGGTTCTACACGCGCTTTGAGATCAGTGTAGCTGAGTGCAAGCTTTCCATGCGCTTTTATGTTATCGCCTTCCATGTGCAGATACAGGCGCTTCAATAGGCCTGCATCCATCTGCAACCGCGCCAACGGGCGCGTAACATCATTCAGAAGTACTACCGGAAGATCCGTTGCCGTTGCGTTGATCACAAAGTTCTCCGATCCATCCAATTGCGCGGAATAGGTGATCTCTATCGGTGCCTTATCGAACAGTGTGGCCTTGAGGGTTCCTGTTATTTCCGGAGTTCCTTCTATTGCACCTAGCTCATTGGTTATTCCAAGGAACAGGCCATTCAATTGATCGAAGGCGACTTCACCCCATCGCTCCGTACCATCATCGCGTTCGCGGTAGAGGAGGTGTGCATCATGTATGGAGATCGTATCCACGCGAATTGGAAAGCGCACCCCGAGCAGCGCTGCCGGAGGGAGGACCTTTGGTGTACGCGGCGCTAGCGGAAAGGTCTTATCCAACGCTGCTTCCATTTGCAGTCCGAAGATCTGTGCATTACCTAAATGCAGCACCTGGTGTGCGATCAGTTCATCCACCTCCAACCCCGTTAACAGGAGGCTATCCAATGCCACCATCAATTCCGTATTCGGCAGCTTTTCAGAATTGGTGGAATCCCGTTGTGGCGCTACATGGCGGAAATCACGTACAACTCCGTTGCGCTCGCTCAAGGATAGTTCAACACGACCAACGCTTAATGCTGCGCCATCTGCCAATTGCGTGTGCATGCTTTCCAATTGCAGCTCTGCGCCTGTGACGGATAACCGCACACCGTTGTGACGAGCGCCCATGAACACACGCACGCCGTACCCTATAAGATCCAATTCACTTACCTGCATATCGGGCAACCGTTCACCGAGATCCTGCACCGTGGCAGAAGCCTTCAGTACGCTGATCGTATCTGCTGTTAGCAGCGTGATAGCAACGTTCATGTTATCCCCTTTCAACCGTTCGAAAGGATCTTCCAAACGGATGTGTTCATCACCGATCAAGTAGTTGAATGTGGGGCCGCTAATGGAGAAAGACGACACGCGGAATTCCCTTTTCCAGAGCAAGCGCCAAAAGGAAAGCCCATGCAATTCGATCCGATCCGCACTGGCATCGAACAAATACTGGAAGGCTCCGGTACGCAAACTATCCATCAGTTCCGGTGCAAAATCCAGTTCCACTCCGGTAATGGTCACGGACCCGGTCTTGACATCCGTCAGCAAGCTGTCCATGTGAAAATGATACCCATCCACACTGGCCTGATCGATGGTCTCCGCGATGCGTTCGCGCAGCGCAGTATCCAACCATGCCTCGCCGTAATTAGGTATCCACCATGCAGCAAGTGCCGCCAGGATCACGAGTATACCGACCATAGCAATGGCAAGCCCTTTCAAGAACTTCCACATCTTTTTCCCGGGAGCACGCATCGCCATCTACGGCACGAAGATCGGGTGATCATTAGGTTATTTGCAGGTGTTTCGCGGTCAGTTTTCACCAATATTCCGTACCCCTGCGTCCGGCCGTACAATGCTGCGTAGCCCTGATCACTTCCGTTCATTCCCCGTGATCACGTTCCCAACCGGGCCAGCAATTCCTTCATGTCCCGTGCTGCGCGATCCTTGTGGAACCAAGGCTCGGTCTCCAATATCCGTGCAACACGCGGATCGAGGTCCGTGAGAACGACCCGGCGCTTGCCGCGCTCCATAAGTTGTATGATGTCGCCCAACCGATGTATTCCCGTAGCATCGATCATCGGAACGTTCTTCATGCGGAACACAATGATCTTGTGTCGATCGTTGATCTCTGCCAGCACATCGTGGAACCGCTGCGCGGCACCGAAGAACAAAGGCCCGCTGATATCGAACACGAGCATATCCTTCGGAATGTCCACCACCTCATCAGCGATCATGGTGTCACTGCCTTCATTCATCACCGGCCGCAGATCGGAAATGTCGCTCATGCGCTTCATGAACAGAAAGGCGGCAAGCACCATGCCTACTTCAATGGCCAGTACAAGATCGAAAAAGACCGTGATGAGGAACGTGACCAACAGCACAACAGTATCATGGCGGTCACCTTTCAGGATCGTACGGAAGCTGCGCCATTCGCTCATGTTGTATGCGACCACGATGAGAATGCCCGCCAAACAGGCCAGCGGGATCTTACCGGCCAACGGTGCGGCCACCAGCATGATCACCAACAATGTGAGTGCGTGCACGATGCCGGCCATCGGCGTACGACCTCCGTTCTTCACGTTGGTCGCTGTGCGCGCGATGGCACCAGTTGCGGGAATGCCGCCAAAAAGAGCAGAGAGCATATTCGCACCACCCTGCGCCACCAATTCCATGTTGCTGCGATGGCGGCCACCTATCATACCATCGGACACCACCGCGGATAACAGTGATTCGATGGAACCCAGCAGCGCGATCGCAATGGCCGGTTGTATCAGTTCGCGCAGCGTAGCCATACTGATCGGTGCTATCCCGGGCATCGGCAAGGTATTCGGTATCGCGCCGAAGCGACCTTCAATGGTCTCCACTGGCCAGTGCAAGAACCAAGCAGCAGCAGTACACACCATGATCGCGGCCAGCGGGCCCGGTATGCGAGGCGTAAGCTTGGGCAAAAGAACCGTGAGCAACAGCGATGTTATACCAAGCAACACAGCATATGGGTTGAGCGTGGAAATATGCCTCGCATACGCCGACCACTTCGAGACCATTTCCGCGGGCACTTCCATCATACCCAGCCCAGCGAAGTCATTGATCTGCGTAGAGAAGATCACCACGGCAATGCCGGATGTAAAGCCCACGACCAACGTATGCGGGAAGTACTTCAACAATCCGCCAGCTCGCACAAAACCGAGCACCATGATGAGTATCCCCGCCATGAACGTAGCGATGGTAAGCCCGCCCACACCATGCACGCGAACGATGTCCGCCACAATAATGATGAAGGCACCGGTAGGTCCACCGATCTGTACACGGCTGCCTCCGAACACGGAAATAGCGAAGCCGGCAATGATCGCCGTGACCAGTCCCTTCTCCGGCGATACGCCTGATGCGATCGCGAAAGCGATGGCCAGTGGTAAGGCAATGATCCCGACAATGATGCCGGATGAAATGTCCTTGCGCAGCTGTTCTCCAGTGATCCCCGCTTTCCACAGGGTGAATAACTTGGGCACGAACTCGCTCATTCCGGGATCGAAGTAACGCTTTCCGGTGGATCAACTTCGTGAACGCAGCAGCAACGTGCTAACCAGCTCCTGTGCGAAAAGCCGTTGCGTAGTACTCAGTGCGGAGGTGTTCTGCGATCGATCATCATCGGTGCTTTGCTTCGATCGTCCCGACGGCAGAACGCTAAGTTGCCACCATACGGCTGAAGAACCTACAGAGAACACTACTACGCATTCCGAACGACCCAGATCCGGATGTCGTAAATTCGGCCCACACATGAGTACTTTTGAATTATTCCGGGACACGAACAATGACCTTTGCTTTCAATTGAAGACAGCCAGCGGCAAGGTGCTGCTTACCAGCGAAGGTTTTGAGAGCAAGGCCGAGGCTGAAGAGGCCATTGAGCGCGCCGTGAGTCTTGCACCTGAAGCGCGCAGTTACGAACGCAGCCGCAGCGAAGAAGGCCACGGTTTCACCCTACAATCCTATGATGGCGAAATAGTAGCGACCGGCGAACTCTTTGCGACCACCGGCGAACGCGATAAGGCCATTGAAGCTGTGAAGGACAATGCCGAGGAGGCCGAGGTTGTTGGGTACGATCGCTGATCGGTGATCCGAAGCGGGCCACGCAAAGGATCAATTGATAAATAGATCGAACCTTTCACACCCATGCTCCCCACCCTCCCGATCTGGATCACCCTTCTGTTTGTCCTGATCACGCTCGCCACGATCATCTGTTTCGTACTCGCTTTAAAGTCGCGCGGGATGCTGATCGGCGTATTGCTTTGGGCAGGTCTACAGGCCGCATTGGGTCTCTCGGGATTCTACACGGATTCCTCTTCCATACCGCCGCGTGTATTCGCGTTCGGCGTGTTGCCAACGCTCATTTTTATAGCGGCCTGTGTGCTCAACAAGAGCGGCCGTGCTCTTATGGATCGTTCCGATCTACGCACATTGACCTGGATGCATGTGATCCGTGTTCCTGTTGAAATTGTCCTGTACTGCTTGGTGAACATTGCTCTTTTGAGCAAATACATGAGCGTACATGGAACCAATTTCGATGTACTCTCCGGTCTGAGTGCTCCGGTCATTGCGTACATCGCTTTTAGAAATGGCTCAGTGAACAAGCGCCTGCTTCTTGTTTGGAATGTGCTCACGCTCATGTTGTTGCTCAATGTGGTGATCACCGCAGCGTTCTGCATTCCGTCACCGATACAACAACTCGCTTTCGATCAACCGAACATTGCAGTGCTGTACTTCCCCATGAACCTGCTACCGACCGTTGTCGTTCCCCTAGTGCTCTTTGCACATGTAATTGCGATCAGGCGGGTGGTGAAGTCCTGATCCGGAAAGGGTTGCATATTCGTGGGCACCGTGCCCAGGCTCTGTGTATTTTTGCACCGTACATGCTCAAGCAGAACCTATCATTCAAACTTCAACAGAAGCTTTCTCCTCAGCAGATCCAGCTGATGAAGTTGCTGCAAGTGCCTACTATTGAACTGGAGCAACGCATTAAGCAAGAGATCGAAGAGAACCCCGCGCTGGAGGAAGGAGAGGATCAGGACGAGGAGGATGACCTCGACATGGATATTGCTACTACTGAGGAGACCGACAAGGAGGACGCTGAACGCGACGAGTTCGACCTGAGCGACTATTATCAGGACGACGAAACACCGGATTATAAGCTCAGTGCCAATAACACCGGACCGGATGATGAGCAGCGCGAGATCCCGCTGGCCGGTGGCACTACGTTCCAGGATGCGATGCGCCAACAACTGTCCCTGCGCCGCAGCGACGAACGTACCGTGATGCTTGCCGAGAACTTGATCGGCAATTTGGATGAGGACGGTTATCTGCGTCGCGACCTCGATAACATCGTGAACGATCTTGCCTTTACACAAAGCGTTAGTTGCGAAAAGGAAGAGCTGGAGAAAGCCCTTTCCTTGTTGCAGTCGTTGGACCCTGCCGGTGTGGGCGGGCGCGATCTACGCGAATGCTTGCTCTTACAGGTAAGGCGTATTCCGCACAGCTTGGATCAGCGCATTGCGGAAGAGATCATCGACAAACATTTTGAAGCGTTCAGCAAGAAGCATTATGAGCGCATCCTGGATAAGCTGGAGATCGATGAGGACGCCTTGCGTGGCGCCATTGAACTGATCGTACACCTGAACCCGAAACCCGGTAACACCATGCGTGGCACCGATCGCGCAGCACAGGAGATCATTCCGGATTTCATCGTGAACGAAGTGGAGGGCCAATTGGAACTTTCGCTGAACGGACGTAACGCGCCGGAACTGCGTGTGAGCCGTGCGTACCGCGAAATGATCTCCGAATATTCCAAAGGAAAGAAGGACAAGGAACAGCGTGATGCGCTCCAGTTCATCAAGCAGAAATTGGATTCCGCCAAGTGGTTCATCGATGCCATTAAGCAACGGCAGAATACCTTGCTCGTTACCATGGAAGCGATCATGGATTACCAAAAGGAATTCTTCCTTACCGGCGACGAGACCAAGATGAGACCGATGATCCTGAAGGACATTGCGGAGCGCGTTCACTTGGACATCAGCACAATCAGTCGCGTGGCCAACAGCAAGTATGTGCAGACCAACCACGGCACGTTCATCCTCAAGTTCTTCTTCAGTGAAAGCCTCAGTACCGATAGTGGTGAGGAAGTGAGCACACGCGAGGTGAAGAAGATCCTGAACAATGCGATCGACGCGGAGAACAAACAGAAGCCCTTCACCGATGATGAGCTCACTGCGTTGTTGAAGGAGAAAGGCTACAACATTGCGCGCCGCACCGTTGCTAAATACCGTGAGCAATTGGGACTGCCCGTAGCACGCCTGCGGAAGGTGCTGTGATCGTATCCGGGATCATGCGCGCAGTTGCCAAGTTTCTTTCCGTGCTGTTGCACCCGTTGTTCATGCCCTTGTACCTGGTGATGCTGATCTTTCAGATAGATCCTCACGTGGCGTTCTTTCTGGCTCCGGAGCACCGGTGGATCATCTTCGGTATGGTCGCGTTGATGACGATCGCCTTCCCACTTACCAGCACGGTACTGCTGTTGCGCACCGGCATTATCAGCAGCTTGCAGATGCCTGAACGCGGCGAGCGTATTCCACCCTATCTACTTACGCTGATCTACTACGGCATGATGTGGTACCTGCTGCAGCGCACACCGCTCCACTGGACCGTTGGCGCGCTCTTCATCGGCATATTCGTCGCGTTGTTATTCACCACGTTGATCACATTAAAATGGAAGATCAGCGCGCACATGGTCGGTATCGGCGGCGTGCTTGGCGCGATCTGTGGATTAACAACACTGCACGGACTTAACACCTTCTTCGTGATCGCCGGGTTGATATTGGTGGCAGGTATACTCGGAACAATGCGCTTGTTGATCACCGATCATACACCTGCGCAGATCTATGCAGGTACCGCCCTTGGCGTCGCGTGTACCTATGCTTCGGTTATCTTCGGGATCGGGTCGTGATCACTTTTTCTGCAGCGCACATTGCCAGGTCCAGGCATCGCGCAAGGCATCATCCAACCCGCGTTCTGCTTTCCAACCCAGCACTTTGCCGCTCTTGCTCGTCTCTGCATAAACGCTTTCCACATCGCCCGGTCTCCGTGGGCCGATCGTGTATGGAATGTTCACACCGGTCACCTTCATGAAGGTGTTCACCACATCAAGTACCGTTATGCCGTTGCCCGTTCCGATGTTGAATACTTCGCATAACGGCGCGGTACGTTCTTCCATCCATTCCAACGCGCGCACATGGGCCCAGGCAAGATCCACCACGTGGATGTAATCGCGCACGCAACTGCCATCCGGTGTTGCGTAATCGTTGCCATGCACAGTTAATTCCTTGCGCATGCCCGCACCTGTTTGCGTAACGAAGGGCACCAGGTTGTTGGGCACACCCAGCGGCAATTCACCAATGGACCCACTCGGGTGTGCACCGATCGGATTGAAATAACGCAACAGCACAGCCTTCAGACCGGGTACCGCAGCGCTTTGATCGCGCAACAATTGTTCGCACACCACTTTGGTGAAGCCATAAGGTGAGTTCGCATTGCGGTCCGGTGCCGCTTCGGTTACCGGCAGTTCCTCCGGTTGACCATAGACCGTACAGCTCGATGAAAACACGATGCGCTCCACACCATGCTTCTTCATTGCACCCAACAGCACCACCAACGAACCCACGTTGTTCCGGTAGTATTTCAAGGGCTCCTTCACACTCTCACCAACCGCTTTATCCGCTGCGAAATGAATGACGCCGAACACTTCTCCTTCTTTTGCGAACACGGCATCCATCGCCGCTGCATCCGTACAATCCACACGGTGGGTGCTAGGTGCTTTGCCCATGATCGCCGCGATCCCTTCCAACGCGCGCTCTTCACTGTTCCGCAGATCATCCACGATCACAGGCGTGTACCCCGCATTGTGCAACTCCACACAGGTATGCGAGCCAATGAACCCTGCCCCTCCGGTTACGATCACTTTTTTCATTCGCTTGCAAAGGTGGAACGAATGCGACCATCCCGATCCGTGATTCGATCAGAATTGCTCAATGGTGATCGTTAGTAGAGCATGGCGCGCTTGTTATCCAGCGTAATGAGCATAGCCTACAAAGGTTCACATACACGCGCCAACTATTCAAGCTATCTTAGTTCAGCGGAACGAGCAGATCATGAACGACAAGAATTCGGTTGATAGGCGATCGGTGTACCTCAACAACCTATGTCGTTGGGGCGGTTCAATTCCGAAAGGTCACCGCTATGGGTCGTTCACTTTTTTGATCCTGACCCTCTTCTTGTTACAACCAACGTTTACGTGCCAAGCCCAACCGCTCTACTCGTGTTGTTTCGAAACCTGCCTATCACTTCCATTCGGTCTACAGTATAGTCCGCACACTATAATTGGCGCCAATGATGGCAATGGCTCCTTGAGCTTGAGCAACGCTGGCACATACCAAGAATTCGATACCTGTTTCTATTTAGTTCAGGTTGATAGTACCGGTAATTCGCTCTGGAGTCGGTCACTGTCTATTCATCCCAGTGAAATCCACGACAGTTCTGAGGGCGACTCCGTGATCACCACTAAATACACTTACCCAACGGATATCATTTCCGACGGTCAATCCGGCTATTACGTGAGTGCGCTGAGGGATTCAGTAACGCGAACGTTTGATCCCGATCTGGGATATTACACTGGAATGGGCTTAAGGTCTTTCGTTCTCTACAAGTTGAATGGGATGGGTGAGCTTGTATGGGCGAGGCGGCCTTCAAACAATGCAACCATGCCGTTGCATAAGGTCGTATTGCATCAAGATCATATTTACGGTCTGGCCTATTCGCGGAACAGTTCGTTCTATTCTCCACTGGACTCTAGTTTCCATGTTACTAAATTGGATACTACCGGAACGCCTATATGGACAAAAAAGGTGCATACATCCGGTATAGTTGGAAACATGGACATCACAATGAATGCCAATTCATTGGTCGCGGTTGCAACCATCAATAATGCAATAAATGCGGTTGCTTTTGATCTTGACGGGAATGTGCAATGGGCGAAGGTGTTCGACTCGGGATATCAGGACAGGCTAGTTGGCGTAGTCCGAATGGGTGATGGATATGCGATCGGGTTGAACCGGGTTGATCTGGCGCCACATCCGATCATGCTCGTAATTGATAGTGCCGGGGAACTGCTAAGTTCTAAGTCATTCATGCGGCATTCGAATTTCAACATTCAGCATTTCATTCCTTATGACAGTAACTCGGTACTGATGTACCAATTGGGTTCAACAATTTCGGGTTCTCCGCCACAAATGTTAGGGCAATCTGATATCTGGATCATTGACCAAAGCAATGATGTTGTTCTGCATGAGCGCGATCATCAATGGGTGATACCGGTAAATTCGTCATATAATAGTTCAGTTGTTCAATTGACCAGGTCCGCATCTGGGCTTCTCTTCCTCTATCGCAAAAGTGCTTTCTTCCAGATCTCCACTTCAACGATGACTTTACCATACATTGTACAAGCTGATAGTATCGGTAATACGTGTGCGCATCGTCCTTCACTTTCTTCGGTTGATTCGGTTTCCATTGAAAGTATCCAGCAGAGTACTATGGGTTTCTCTTTAAATGATATTACGCTGACCAGTCTTAACGACAACACCGTCAATGAACCCTTCCCAATTGTGGTGCATAGCCAATGCACAGGAGGAGTAGGAGTCTCCGAACCAGAACCGGTGCTTCCGCAAGTGCGTGTTTTTCCTGTACCCTTCTCGAATACACTGAACATTACCGCCGAACAGGACCAGGCCTATCAGCTTACCCTTTTTGATGCCTCTTCAAGAACTGTAGATAGTTACCGTTTCCATGGCTCCACAACAGTGAACACCACTGACCTTGACCCCGGTTTATACTTCTATCAGATCTGGTCGGACAATGAGCTTGTGCAAAGTGGGAAGGTTCTAAAGCAGTGATCTCGTGATCATTCTTATCAGAGCAGGTTCAGTGCTGCATGTGCCCGGATCGTAAAGCTTAGTTCTTACTAAACTGAGTGGATCATGCGTGTGAGCAACCGATCTCATTCAGTCAAATGAACCCTATTTTCGCATCAACTTAGAAAACACATGTTGGAAAAATTCCTCGCTATGTACCCTCCGGATGCAGGCTGCATTCCTTTGGAGCAATCAGTGGTCGATGCGTTGGCTCCTTCGGTTACGCCGGAAGTATTGGCGCTTTGGCAAAACGGTGTTGGAACCTATGGGAATGGCTTGTTGCAAGTGGTGGACCCCATCAAATATGAGCCAGCGATCTACCCGTATATCATGCGCGACGAAAAGAAGCGTTATGTGCCGTTGATCCTCACTGCGTTCGGCAGCCTGTACTATCTGCGCCAATTGAACAATCCGAATACGCCCATGTACCCGCATGACATAACGTTGTTGGATCCGCAGACCGGCTATGCGAAGCACATTCTATTCGAGGTGGATGAGTTCTTCAGCGATCACCTGCAAAAGGACAGCACCCGCCAAGATGAACTGCAACTCGATGCATTCCAAAAAGCCATGGCGGCCGGTGTGCCGCCACCTACGCGCGATCAGATGTTATGTCACACACCCATGCGCGCACTTGGTGGCGATGGTGACCCCACCCGATGCACCCTTGGCGATGCGTTGGTCCACTGGGATATGCTCCGGCAAATCTGAAACGCCGCAGGTTGAGCGTGTTCTCTTCACCCTGGAAAAATGTGCAGGTGCTATCACGCTTTAGATCTAGGATAGTAGAGAATGTTGGTAAGCGGATCAGCAAAAGCGACGCGACATTGTATGGTCGCAAAAACTATCAGATGATCGACGGCTATTGGCTCTTCGTGAACCCGATCATTCTTGGAAAAGGCATTCCATTGTTCACGGGTATCAAGGACAGAACGAAACTGAAGCTGGTGACCACGCACCGATTCGAGTGCGGTGTAACCGAACTGAATTATATCGTAGATAGACCGTAGCAAATTGCTTTTCTCTCACTGCAGAACCGTAGCGCATGTAGAGTTCGCCGTGGCGTAAACCGAAGTACTAAAGCAATAACAACTTCACCACGCGCTCTTCGCTCGAACTCGTCACCTTCAAGTAGTACACGCCACCGGTTAGGCTGTTGAGGTCCAATGCTAGCGACCCAATTCCTTTGTCGGAATAGACCATTCTGCCCGTTGCATCCAACACGGTTACTGTTGAAGTGTGATCGGCTGGTAGTTCTACGGTGATCGTTCCGTGGCTTGGGTTGGGATAAACGGTGAGCGTGTTCAGTGCAACACGTTCTTCAACAGAAACCCTATTGAAGAACTCAATGGATGCGACAACCGGCAAATGGTCCGCGGCATAATAGAGCGCATCGGCCATGGTCTGGCTTACGGATGCGTTCGGCATCGCATTGATGCTCTGGTTGTAATGTTGCCCATCGTTACCAACGGCCCAGGTGCTGTTCGTTACATAGGTCACGCCATTTGTGGCTAGCAAATTTGGCGAGAAGAGGATCATGTCGAACCGATCGTCCATAGCGCCGGATGCGCCTCCGCCGAACGCGGTGCTGCGTGTGCTTTGGGTGTGGTGGGGTGCGTAGTTCGCATTGTTCCATATTCCGGATAACACGATGGGATCGATGAAATAACCGCTCCCCGTAGTGGACAACAACCGTTGATAGGCCGGTTCATTGGAACCATAGGTATTGAAATCGCCACATACGATGAAGTAGGAATCCGCTGGCAACTGATCGGTGACCTGACGCAAGGCATTCACCTCGTTCAAGCGCATGTCCTGATTGTCCGAACCCGAGCTGGATTTCAAATGCACGGAGAACACCCGCAGCGTATCGCCGGAGGCCAAATGCACCAACACGAATTGTGAAATATCGCGCAGGTCCGTTTGAATGGGGATGTTGGCTACGGCCTCGAATACAGTAGCATTATAGTACAACGCATTGTCCGTACCGAAGCCATCAACGAACGGTGCCATCGCCATGCTGCCGCCCAGCACCGCACTCTGAAAGAACGCTGCAGCAGGCTCCTCCTCTACCTCCTGCACAACCAGAATATCCGGCTGTAGCGAATCCACGACCGTCTGAAAATAGACGACCCTGTCCTGAGACGCCGTAGAAAAGTTGAGTGCGTTCCAGGTCATTATCCGTGCCGGTTGCGCGAAGACTAAAAGACCAAGCAAGCAGCATACACTGGTGAATGATAAGCGTTTCATACAGCGTAAAGGTCCGGCTTTTAATAAAGGCGTGCCGTCGCTGCGCATGAAACAACGAACAAAGCCCCCCGCCTAACGGCGGGAGGCTTCATGCTATTATTGAATGTCCTGTTCGGTCTACTCACCAGCAAGAGCGGCCATGGTCTCAACCGGGATCATCTTGCGGTCGTGCTTTACTTTCATTAGGCCCGAACCATTCAGGAAGGTAATGGCTCCTACCGGACCAGCGTACTCAAGGCCGCGGTGAATGTCGTTTGCTTCAAGGATCACATCGAAATCCACTTTTTGGTTGGCTTTCTGGGCGTCTTTGGTGTTCAATGCGTTGCGGGTATCAACATCAACAGACTTGGTGATGAAGCCGGGCTTGTAAAAGATCAAACGGGCTTTCACATTCACAGGAACATGGAACTCGAAACGACCGTTCGGCTGCACCTTGGCGAACATGCACTCGGAATCTCCCAACTCAACTGCAAGAACTACATCCTGTGCATCCAGGGTATCCATGTGCAACCATCCTGTTAGTACCAACTTATCCGTGGTGGTCTCGTTGCCTGGTGCTGCGAAGAGTCCGATACCGATCAGTGCGCAAAGACCAGTAAGGAGAGCAGAGAGGAAGAGGTTGGTGGCTTGCTTTTTCATTGTGGGGAGTGTGTTTGACATTGACGTTACAAATGTCCGGGCCTGCTCCACCTCCTACAATACCCACATGTGGGGAAACTCGGTTCTATTGGTTGAATTGATACGGCATGACTCGTAGTGAAATGGGTTGATGTCTTTCCGGCTTCGAGGGCGCAGGGTCGTCGCCAGAGCGCGACAGACCTGGCGGTGGTTTGTCTACGTGGGCTAAGGTTCACCTTGCAGGGGCTTAAGGTTTGTCTGCGTGGGCTACGGCTTGGTCTCACCCTGCGGTGGTTTAATGTTGCTTGTTAGGGACAGGTTTTTGTGGTTTTTGTTGGGGTTTGCGCCTTGAAGTGATCCGGGCCGTACCGCTGTTCGTGGTTCCGCTTTGCTTGCATTGTGCGGTTGTCAATGGCACGAATTACAAACTCGGACCAACAGGGGAAATTTAGGCTTGGTCAGGAAATAAGCGCGATGGTTCGGATTCATTCACAAACGATTCATCAACGTAATAATCGAATAAGTTAACGCCGCAAAAAGGACAATGTGCAATATTCAGAGTAGGGGTAAACTCTGCGGTACCGTCATATCCTGGAGTGATGAAGAAACGATATGGCTTGGTCTTGTCCATAAGATACTTCGGATTCATCTGTACAATCCTAATATTCAGACCAGACTCGCTATTTACAGTTGCCCTTAGACGAAATCTGTCGCAACAGTATGGCTGCTTGCTACTTTCCATGATTACTCCAATCCGCTTAGTATGGTCTTTCTCGTGAGTTGATCCAGATTAACAACGCCCCTTTGCGTATTGACTATTCTAAAACTGGTTAGCAATTCCTCCAAAAGCCCCTCGTTGAATAATTTGTTATACGCCGTAATCGGTATCTTACAAACCTCCGCCGGGTCTGTCCGGGTTTTGGCGGACGACCCGGCGCTTCAGTGACATAAATGAAAAGCTTTGCATTTCGTTGTCCGATCAGTTGCAAGGTATATACCTTAAGAGATGAATGGTTCTGAAACGGGTTTCCGTCATCCTGGCTCCGAGACCGAGACTGCGGGTCGAGCCCGCAGTGACGGTGTGGCTAGCAGTGACGGTTTCGTGTGCGTTGACTCTTCCTGAATACATCCATTCCGCACTTCTCAACTTCGATCACCATCTTCACGCCGTCGTACCATGCGATCGATCCTGCGCTCTCGTTCTTGGCTTGCAATCCTCACGGTAATGATCTGCACCGTGGTGCTTTCGGTGAATGGACTGTGGATCGGCAAGAACGGCGATGGATGGAAAGACACCATCCGCAGTGACGCAAAGGGCTATTACAGTTACCTCACAGCGGCCTTTTTGCGGAACGACCTAGGCAATGAACCGTTCGCATACGAATACGTGCAGCGCACACCCAACGGCACCTTGAACAAGTATTTCTGCGGCACCGCGATCGCCATGGCGCCGTGGTTCGCCGTTGGTCATGGGCTGGCATTGCTGGATGATACCGCTCCACGCGATGGCTACAGCGCCTACGAAATGAAAGCCATCAGCATCGGCGGATGGGTGTATTACTTGCTGGGCCTGTTGGCCTTGCGTGCGTTGTTCCGGCGCTTGAGTGTGCGCGAGAGGGTCATTGCCTGGCTGATCCTTGGTCTCGGGTTCGCCACGCCGCTGCTACAGTACGTGGCCATACAACCGGGCTGGTCCCACGTGTATTCGTTCTGTGCCATCAGTGTGTTCCTGCTCCTGGTGCATAAGTTGGCCTGTAGCGAAGGACTGCGCTGGGCCTTACCAGCGGCCGCACTTTTCGGACTGATCATCTTGATACGACCCGTGAACGGCTTGGTGCTTCTGGCCATACCGATCGTGGCAGGATCGAATACCGTAATGCTCATTGCTCGGTTGGTGCAGCGTTGGTACGTGTTGTTGCTTGCCGTACTGATCATCTTGCTGACCGTTGGGCTGCAACCCGTTCTCTGGCATGCGCAGACCGGCCGTTGGTTCGAATGGGGGTACCGCAATGAAGGGTTCTATTGGGATAGGCCGATGGTCTACGAAGTACTGATCGGGATCCGGCGCGGGTTATTTGTTTGGTCGCCGTTCCTATTGCTGGCTGCTGGTTCGGCGTTCCTGTTATGGCGCACGGATCGCATCCGATCAGGGTTCACCGTGTTGTACTGGATAGTGAATACCTACGTGATCAGTTGCTGGTGGATCTGGTATTACGGCAGTGGTTTCGCCAGTCGGGTGTACATTGACCACTACCCCGTTCTGTTGATCCCAGCAGCATGGCTCCTGCAACGCGCTGCACCACGATGGTGGACAGCCGCACGCGTTTTCATCGTGGCCTGCATTGGACTGTTCCTCTTCCAATACTGGCAATACAGGAACGACATCATCCACCATGAACACATGGATGCAGCCAAGTATGCCTACACCTTTCTGAAGACCGATGACGCGTATCGTTTCAGCCTCGGCGGCCGTTCTGAAGAAGCGCCGTACCACCCCAATGGGCTGGAGCTTGTGTTAACGGAAAGCACCGACCTTGAACGACCAACGCGCTACTGGACAGGTGGACATTTGGAGCGGATGGACCATGCGTTCAGCAAAGACAGTGTGTGCGTATTCGATGTACACAGGGATTACGGCACATCATTCACCGCACCGGCCGGTATCATTCCGCCCGGTCGCGAGGTCTATCTGAAAGTAGGTTTCATGCGCTATGAGGTTCTTGCTGGCGAAGCATCCAAAGCACTCTGCGTGACCCGTGTTTCCCATGCTGATGGAACACAAGGTTTTTACAATTCGTTCCGCATGGAGCCTATGACCGGCCTCACGGACAGTACCTGGAAAGCAATTGACCTGCGGATACCCGTACCCGAAATGCAGGAAGGAGATGCGCTCCATTTCTACCTCTGGAACCAGAACGGAGAAGGAAGGTTCCAGATCGATGACCTGATGATGCGTGTGTACGCCGTGCGGCCGTGATGCGGACGTTGCATGTGCACGCCGAATCGGAATGTTGTGGGCCCAGCAGGACTTGAACCTGCGACCAAGGGATTATGAGTCCCCTGCTCTGACCACTGAGCTATGGGCCCGAATTCAGGGCCGCAAAAGTAGGCGCTATTTTCGCCCGTTGAAAAAATGAAGTACGAAACGATCCTTCTGGACCTCGGCGGCGTGTTGATCGACGTGGATTACCACGCTGCTGCCAATGCGTTCAAGGCCTTGGGGTACACGGATTTCGAGGCGCTTTACAGCAAGGCACAACAGGACCATTTGTTCGATGGATTCGAGACGGGTGAACTAAGCCCCGCTGCATTCCGCGACCGGATCCGCCAGCTCCACTCCTCCGGACTTACCGATGCACAGATCGATCAATGCTGGAATGCCATGTTGGGCTCCGTTCCTCCAGCGCGCCTTTCACTTGTCGCGCAATTGAAAGAACACTATCAAGTGCTGTTATTGAGCAATACCAATGCGATCCACGTACCGGCGTTCGAAGCGATCATTGCGCGGGAGAATGGGATCACCGAGTTCAAGAGCCTGTTCCACGGCGCCTATTACAGCTGCGAAATGCGGCTGCGAAAACCGAATTCCGATGCGTTCCATTTCGTGTTGGACACGCATAGTGCTGATCCTGAACGCACGTTGTTCATCGATGATTCGTTCCACCATGTGGAGGGTGCGCGCAAAGCAGGACTGCATGCGGAGTTTCTGGACCTTGGGAAAGAGGATATTGTGGGGATGGTGGGTAGGTTGGGGTTGCTTGGATAATGGAACGCAGATAACGCGGAAAGAACTGATGAGCCTGATCGTGATATTGAACGATCGTGGGTAGAATGGGGTTGCTTGCGCCTCGCTGAAACACCTGTTGTGTAGCCATAGGCTACATTGATCAATGCGTGTTGCGCGTAGCCACAGGCTACGCGCTGTGGATTGTGCCGGGTGGATCATGATTCGCCCCTACGACGGAAATTGCGTTGCCATTTCCTGGCACAATTCCACCAATACGCCACCGGCGCTTTTCGGGTGGATGAAACACACCAATTTATTGTCCGCGCCACGCTTGGGTTCTTCGCTCAACAGGGTGAACCCTTCTGCCTTCAACCGTGCCATTTCCTCGCGGATATCGGCCACTTCGTATGCAATGTGATGCATGCCTTCACCGCGTTTTTCGATCGCCTTTGCGATGGGTCCATCTTCTTTGGTGCTTTCCAACAACTCGATCTTATTCGGACCTACTTGAAAGAACGAGGTGATCACACCTTCGCTCTCCACGGCCTCCCGTTTGTAGCTCGGGGTTCCCAGCAGTTTCGCATAAAGCTCTTCCGCCTTATCAAGGTCTTTAACGGCAATGCCGATGTGTTCTATTCGGATCATGAGGAAGCATATTGGTCATTGACCTGCACTATACAACGAAGCCTCCCGGTGAGAGAGGCTTCAACTGTGTTGTGAACGATGATCACTTCTTGGTGAAGGTCTCGCCGGTCTTGTTATCGTAGTTGAGGTAATACATATCCCGTTTCAACGTGCTCACATCAACGGTGGTGTCATATCCACGCTTCACGATATTACCGTACTGATCGTAGATCTCGAACAAGGTCGGGGCACTGAAGGTGATCACATCCTTCGGCTTAAGCGGCGACCAGGTTACCGGCATCACGCTTGGGTCCGTATATGCTACGCCTTCGCTGAAACGGGCGCGTTTGGTGAGGTCAGTCTGCTTAACGCGGAACGTATTCTCGCCTGAATGCGGTGTTACTTTGAAGGTGTAAACATTTTCACCCGGTTTACCAACGCCCATTACTTCTCCCACCTTCACCCATTTGTTCCAGCGCTTCTGCTCAATGATATAAGGCAGCTCACCGGTCTCATTGGCGGTGGTCCATGTGTACGTGCCATCACTTCCGATCGATTGCTTGACCATATCGAAGGTGCTCTTGGGCTTCAACACTTCAGGATTCAGAACAACCGGTGTGCAACCATCCTTGTGCTTGATCTTGATCACCACTTTATCGCCCAACTTCATTCCGAAGTTGTTCATATCCACCTCAAAAGCACTGCTATTGATCTCATCCGTAGCGATCTGTTCGTTCACCGTTACCTCGAACACACAAAAACCAACACCGGCTTCGGAGAACGGATTCTGTATGAACAGGTTCTTTCCTTGGAAGTTTCCTTCTAGAACCAGTACACCGGCAAAACTTGGTAGACCAAGCAGCGCGACAAGCAAAACATGAAATAGACGCATAGGGAGTTCTTCTAAACTAACTGCAAGGATACGGGATCCGGAGCATTTTTACCAATGCTTTTGTTGGCAAGCGATCCAGAGGAGGCAAGTACACGATTACGCAAAGTGGAAATACCGCCTTACTCGTGGGCCATTTTAACTCCCGCTAACACCTTGATGTTGAGGTGATTGCCAGAGGGCGGAACAGGGCAGGAATACTTGGCATTATAGGCACAATACGGGTTATAGGCCCGGTTGAAGTCCAAGGCTACATTTTTTTCAAGGGGTCCTTCCAGATCAATGTATCGCCCTCCTCCGTACGTATCATCTCCATTCGTCAGGTCCGTGAACGGAACGAAGTAATAATTGGCGTACTCCTCCTGTTTACCCAATTCCACATTCCGATAGGCGGTCAACTTGTATTTTTTACCGTTGATCTTGAAGGAAAGCCGCCCAACAGTCTGGTAGATCGGCATCCGATCCGTTGAGGTCCGCATACCGAATTCCTTTCCCTTTTTAGCCTTGAACTGCGCGGTGACCGCAAACGTACTGTTCGGCTCAAAACGCTCGAGTTCCGTGAAGTGTGACCGGTCTTCCGCCAACAAGGGTGAGTGCATAGGGTCACTGTACTCCGCATTGATCTCTTCCCAATACGCATTAAGGCCCGTGAGCCATTGTTCGTTGCTGGCCTGAGCTTGCGCACTGAACAGCTTACCAATGAAGAGCAATGCTATGAGCCCGCGTAGCATCATGCTGGGGTCTTGCTACTCACCGCGTTGCTCATACGGGCAACATCGGCTTCATTGAAGCGCCCTTGATCCGCATCACGCACAATGAACGTACGCTCACCTACAGTTACGACCTGCTGGAAATGGATGAACACGAGATCATCATCCGGGAACTGGCTTTTGTAGACGATCTTTTCCGGGGTTTCTTCCAGTACGGTGTTCTGTTGCAGCATACTGCGTTCCAGATCGGCCTTCAACCGTGCCATATCCGCAGGTTCTTCTGAGATCGTAAGTTCGAAATGCTCGCCACCAGATACTTCCATCCGCCCGAATTCCTCATTCCATTTGACCATCGGGGTATCCACGCCTAGCGTTGCTGGATCGCCAAGGTCGACGATCAGCGGCATGTCATACCTACCAAGGTCCACGATCAACCCTTGCGCATTCTCATCAGCAAGCGCTTGGCCATCGGCAACGTCCTTTTTCCCATCGCCACACGCCCCCAACAGGACCATGGAGAGGATCAGTAAACTGTGCTTCATAATGGCGAATATAACGCCAGATCGCATAATCTTATCGCTTACGGCAATTGCTCTGCACGGCTATTGGTAGGAACCGTACCTCCGATGTTCTCAAGAATAATATCCCGGTCATTGTTGGTTCCTGTATACCGGGCAACACCATCCATATTTACATCTTCCAGGTAATAGCCCGCTGTGGTATTGGTCGGTACGACTCCACCTATCAAAGTTAGTATGGGGTCACGATCATTGCCTTGACCGGTGTACAATAGCTCGTTGTCCACAATTACGTTTCCGGCCCACATAACATTCGTTCCACCAACGTTCAGTTGTGCTGCTGTACCAAAGGTGGCAACTGTACTGAAGTTCAGCGCTGTTGTGTTAGCTGATAAGGACACTGGAGCTGCCGCCATGCAAGCCAAGTGGTTCCGGTGACGGACCGCCACATAATAATTCGCCGCAGGAACAGGGAATGAAACTGGCGAAACACCATTCACATCAACAATGTCCCCATCACGTTGGATCAATGCCGAGCGTGTTGCTAGAACATTGGAGGAGTTACTTCCCGAACGAAGCTCCAACATCACCCAATCCACGATCGCATTGTTACCTGTAACAGCAAGCACACCTGTGGTTGTCGTTTCACCACCACCAAGCACTTGGCTGAAATCCGGCAGGGTGTATGGTTCATCCAAAGGCACCAGCGATGCTGCGCGCAGATCATCGTTCATGAGGCCGGTTACTTCCACATAAGGACCCTGCAACAATGCTTTTGCCGAGAGCAGAACCTGTTGCGTAGCAGAACCATCGAACTGAATATCATCAATGGCCATGTCGCTGGCATAGCCGTTTCCGGTGACCCCTCGGAAACGAACGCGAATGGTATTCCCTAGGTAAGGATCAAGGTCCACATTGCCCTGTATCCAATTGCTGCCCTGCGCTCCGGTAATGCTGAAGGCTCCATTGGTCCATGCGGACCCGTCCCATACATCGGCGTTCAACGTACCCATATTCGCCCCGAGCATATTGTACCAAAAGGTCATATGCGCTGTGGTCAACCCTGTAAGATCAATGCAGGGTCCTATAAGTTCCGCTACTTTGGATGGAAACCCGGTATTACTTGCCTCGGTGTAGAGGTAGAAACCACTTCCCGTGGTATGATCACCGGAAGGTCCCGTGTTGTTCGAAACCGTCGATCCCGACAAACGGGTCCAATCCATATCATCCCCGAAGTTCTGTAGCCAATCTCCCAAGCCGCTCTCGAAATCCTCAGCGTAAGGGAACGTACTCACACATCCAACGCCAACACAAAAATTGACGGTGACCGTATTGGTAAAGCTGCTCGCATACGCCAATGGCGCGACACCATCCAGTATAGCTATATATCCTTCCCCGTAATTGCAACACAAGCCATCACCCTGCGTGTCATTCACTGTCAGATCGTAACAACCCGCAGGAAGACAAAGTTGTATGTCAGGCTGTGGGTATTCCCCATTCGTGCCGACGGAAGTATAAGGGCCGCCACTAGCAACGGTGTTCTGCGATGCATCTTTAATGGTCCATGTGGTCTCCGCACCGTACCGGTCCAATATGACCTGTACCGTTACCGGCTGACAGTCAGAACTGGTGTATGACCATGTTGCACTAGGAGCTGCGGTTGCACATGCGTTCACCGCGCGAACATTCCAATAGTAGGTGGTGTTCGGCGCATTGGCAATTGTAGGTTGATACGACGTTCCGATGACCCCGGACCCCGTTTCCAGGATCGTGGTCATTGCCGCATTCGATCCTAGGGTGACCGTGTAGCTTACCGCGTTCGGATCGGCATTCCATGTAAGCGGACCGGTTGCTGCGGGTTCTCCATTCGCAGGCGTCAACAACGTCACTTGTCCGGGTGAACCCAGAACAGTAAGCGTCAATGGCAAGCTGTGGGGGCCGCTTGCACTGGTGGCATTCAATGTGATCGCATAAGTACCAGGAGTTACAGCTGCCGTATTCGAAATGGTGAGGGTAGTGCTGCCCCCGGGCGTTACCGGGTTCGTACTGAATGCTGCATTGGCACCTGCAGGGAGTCCGCTGACGCTGAGCGTAACGGGGCTGATGTAGCCAAGCAAGGATCCGACCTGCACTGCATATGTAGCATTGCTCGGTTGGCATGCTGATGCCGTAGCGTTAGTTACGTTCAGAGAATAATCCGGGCTGGATGAAGAGATCGTGAAGTTCGTGTTCGAGAGGTCGTAGAAGATGTTATTCGCGCCTTCGATCTTGATGCGTGCGGTGGTAGTTGGCGAATTCGGTAAGGTGACGGTCTGTGTGCCATCGTTCGGAGTACTCGCAATAAGCGTCGTAGGGAACGTCTGGCCACCATCGGTGGAAAGCAGGATATTCACATTCGCACAACTTACCGGTGAAGCTGTTGTGTTGGCAACATCCCAATTGATAGTCTGTGATGAAAGTGCAGGCCAGGCCACCGCAGTGTTGGGTTGCGTAACAAGAAAAGGCCCACTGTTGGAAGCTACCGTTACCACCATATTGTCCTGCCCATTGCAAGCACCGTTGTCCAAGTTATCTCGCACAGTTACACGGAAGTTGTACGTGCGACCGACGCTCGAAAGCACTTCCCAGGTTGGTGAATTGTTTGCAATCACATCCATAATGCTAGGCATCCAGCGAACGGGTGATGTTGACGGCAGTTTCGGGATCCATGCGGGACCGCCTGTATTCGTGGAAACCGGAGGCATGGTCACTACCGCATTATCCATTTGTTCCCAGCTATAGGTCAATGTCTGGGAGACTTGTGCGTCACTGCCGCTGGCGATAAGCACGAACGGTGTTGACCTCGGTATTGTCCGGTCAACTCCTGCACTTACGCTCGGAGCTGTTTCCCCAACAATTGTGGCGGAGGTCGGGCATGTGCTACTTGTCCCGCTGGTCACGTTCGCTGCTATCTCCTGCATACTGTATCCACCGAACATTGCAATACTGTTGTTCAACGGATTCGGCGCGCAGATACCTGCGTAACCCATGATGGTAACGCCGCTACCTACTTCTACAGCAGCGGAAGAAGCACGATTGCAATTATTGTTCTGTGTATGGTTACCGCCAAATTGATGGCCCATCTCGTGCGCGACATAATCAATGTCGAATGGATCACCGACAGGGTTGGGTTGACCTGTTACGCCTCCTGCTTTCTGCGAATTATTGCACGGACTATTCAGATAAGCTACACCGCCACCGCCGGTGCTGAAAACGTGGCCAATGTCGTAATTGGCACTACCGATCACACTATTACATGTAGTTTGGTTCTGGCCCAACATGGTCGATCCATTGTCGTTCGTATACGGATCCGTACTTGAATTCAAGTAGATCAAGGAACTGTTATTCGCGACCATTACCATCGTCAACGTTGCATCGCGTTCGAACATATCGTTCACGCGGTTCATCGTGGTGACCATTCCACTCATGGCACCACTTGTTGTTCCTCCTTTGGTTGCAGCATATTCACCTGTACAAGCCAATGCCAATCTGTAGGTCCGCAACTGGCAATCGCCCACGCGATCCGTGCCCATTTCAGCGATCCACTGGCGTGTTTGCAATGCCGCTGCATCCAGATCATTCACCTGATCATAACTACATCCTTGAAAAGTTGCAGCATGTGGTTTAATGAAATTCTTTTTCTCGTAGACCTGATAGCTCGTTATGTTGCCATCAAATAACGGGTCGATGAACCATGACTCGCGTGTTGGCGGCATGACCATTGCATGGAAACCCTGTTCGGTAATATCCAACTTCACCGTAGTTGCGAGATCATCCACTCCTACCCCACTGTATGTGCGGATCTGTGGGAATTGTGCTTGTAGGTCCGGGTGCATGATCGATACTTCCAGAATACGGAAATCGGCAGAGCCACCAGCTGGTGTTGGCAAAGCGATGATCGTAGTTGCGGACCGGCGATCCAGGATGGTACCAGCCGAAGCCTGTGCCAATTGAGAACGCAACGCGGGCATATCCAACGTTACGTAACGCGCTTGGTTCGGTGTGATGAGGCGCTCTCCAGAATTGGCGGTGGCTGCTGGAAACGATTGGTCGGACCACACGGAGCGGGTTTGTGCCATACTTGTTAATGGCAATACACTCAACGCAAAGCATGCGAGAAGAAAACGTGAAAACATGAATGAACTTCGGTTAACCTGCTGGGAGAAGGAGCCGGCGATTAATGGTATTCTCAGTGGAGGGGTCCTGAAAAAAAGTCACGCGAAGTTAACTCGGATCGAGGCACAAAGTCAACACGATCAGCATCTTCCGATCATCCTAACAACATTTGACTACCCCTGGATCACTCTTCCACTGCGACCCTCACCCCTTCGCTGTGACTACTGAACTCCGGTGCGTACATGCACATCACCGTCGTAATTCCGTTGCTGAAGTCGCCCGCGTGTGTTACCCGAAGATCGTACTCGAACACATAGGTGCCTGGCGAAATGCGATCGAAGAAGAAGTGCATGGCCACATCACGGATGCTTTGATAATAGCCCAATCCGCCTTGATAATTGTATCCGCTGATAGCTTCCGTTGGCTCCAGACCCGCCGCTCGCAGATCTTTCAGATGCACGTAGTCAACGTACCGATCGGTCTTTAGCTCGATGCGGATGGTGAGCAGATCACCAGGCTCTAAGTTGCGTGCTTTGTCCAATGCGATCAATTGCGGGCCGTTCTCCGTTTGTTCATGCAACATCACTTTCTTATTGATGACAAAAGGGCTATCATGTGGCGTGACCTTGTCCATTTGCTCGAGGTATTGCCAATGCAACGCACCCCATTGCACGCCGTCCTCGGATGTGGTGATCGTTACCGCGCCCATTTCGGGTTTCACGTTGCCTCCGCTCCAACTTTGTGTGAAGTAACCCGTGCCCGCTTCTTGTGCATCTGCTCGTACCAGTTCCGTACCCACTTTGATGACCGGTTGAGACTTCGGCTCCAACAGGTCGTTGCCCGTTAGCAACAACGCGTAACACGCTTCAGCTGTGGCTTTCGTCGTTTTCCAATCCGTGGTCTGTTTTAGTTTCAACAGGTATTGGCGTAACGCATCAACGCTTTGATCATCCTTCGTTACCTCATGGAATGCCTCGATCATCAACGCATGTGTCTCTGTCGGAAATTCATTCCAGGAATATCCTGCATTGAATTCTTTCCAATACATGCCAAGCTCTTCATTCCGCGTTGCACGCTGGGATAACGATATCATGATCAGCTCCGCAGTTGCATGGTCACCCATACGATCCAACGCCAACGCAGCCATGGCCTGCCCTTGAAATCCATTCTTTAGCCATGTAGCGGCCAATCGCTTTTTGTAGAATTCGATCGCGGTATTCGTTCCGCCTGTGATCGGCCAACGTTCGAAAAAGCTGCGCGTATACAGCATGTGGATATCCAATATGCTCGGCTCATATTTCTGAAGTGCTTCAGCGCTGTTCCGCTGCACAAGCTCCTTGTATGCACGATCGACATCTGCATCCAACCACTGCACTGCCTTTTGTAACATCTGCTGTGCTGGTCCTTCTCCACGGAGATCCGAAGCATTCAACGTTTCCAAATGCCCGAAACCTGCAACGATATGTTGAGTTATGTACCGGCTCTCGCGCATGCCGCTCCACCAAGGCCATGCGCCACTGCTTAATTGTGTGTCCTCCAATTTTTTCAACGCAACAGCTTCTTCGGAACCCATGCGCTGCAGATCAAAGAACAACGCAATGCGACGCTTGCGTTCGGTTACATTGTTCGCGTTCAACACCCACGGTGTTTCCTCGAGCACAGCCGTTTTTAATTCAGGATTCTTCTCAAGCGCAGATAGGAACGCTCCTTCATTCGCGTTGGCTTCTGCTTGCTCCTTCCAGGCTTCAAATACTTTCTTGATCACAGGACGTTCTTCTACAATGTGCCCTGCCAACCTGTTCGCGTAATAGCGACTGAAGGTCTGCTCGGCGCATGCATGCGGAAATTCCATCATGTACGGCAAAGCTTGTACCGCGTACCAAGCAGGATTTGGTGTGAACTCCAATTTCAAGTTCTGATGCTTCAGTGTGGTGCTCGTTGTGTTCTTCAACTTGTCGAGCGTGAAGGTCTTGGTGCCTGCCTTCGTTATGGAGATCGGTAAACTTTCGGTGACGAATACTTTATCTGTTAGAATTGGCAACACACGTTCTTCGCCATCACCGATCTCTCCATTTGTTGCTGAAATACGAATGCCAACAACGCTCCATGTTTCCGGCACTGTTATCTCCCATTCAAGAGACGCGCTTTTGCCTGGGCCAGCACTGAAATTCCGCACTGCGTCTGAAACTCCAAACTCTTTCGTCACCGTTCTATTCGTTAGTGGATCAAAGAGCTCCAGTGTTGCTTCACCGAGGACTTCATCCCCTTCGATCACATTCACTTTTGCGGTCAACGTGATGCGATCGCCAACGCGTAAAAAGCGCGGTAGGTTCGGTACGACCATCAGCGGTTTTTGCGTGATGGTCTCTTTGCTGAAATTCGCGATCTTCAGATCCGGCGTGTGTGCCAAGCCCAATACTTTCCAACGCGTTAATGCGTCAGGTGTTTTGAATTTCAACACGATGGAACCATCGCGATCAGTGAGCAGATCGGGGAAGAAAAATGCCGTTTCGCGGAAGTCACTGCGGAGGGGCTGTTGAACTGGCGCCTCTGAAATCGGCTTTAGTTCAGGATCTTTATCTAACCTTTGCTCAGTAAGTCCACCGACCCCGGCATCATAAAAAGCAGGACTTGCAACGATACTCCTTTCATCTTCAGCAAATAACCCCGGCGCAGGCGCATCAGCATCCATTCTCGTGTTCCGATGCATTACAACACCTCTGGAGCCTCCGGTCAAGTATTCCAGATTCCCTCTGTAACTTCCCATACCAAAAGTTTCCAAATATGGATAGCTCCGCATCGTGTCCGCAGCGCCGGCATAGTTCCGATACACCTCTTGCCCATACGCCTGCCCGAAGGGCTCTGCATGTGACCAACCCAATAGTGCTGAATTGCTTTGCCAAATGGATAGGTTCCAGTTTTGTGGTACGAAATGATCCAATGATGCATCGTACATCACAGTGAGCAATTGCGCGGCTACTTTTTCCTTCTTTGGTCCGGTGATCTTCAAGCGCCATTCTTCCCCTTGACCGGGTAAGAGTTTATCGCGGAAGGTTTGCCACTCGACATTCAATTCCTTGTTGCTCCACGGAACATCGATCCATTCTGTCGAGGTGTGTTGTCGTCCGCGTTCAACACAAACAAAATGTACTGCGAAACCACCGCGATCGCTTTCCAATGCCGGGATATCCAATCGCTGTTGGCCCTTCGTCAAGCGAATGCGCCTATTCACAACGATCTTACCGTCGCGTTCCACTTCCATCAATACGCGGCATTCATCCAGCGCACTGCTGATCAGGATCACTCCACTTTCCCCCGGCTCCACGGATGTCTTCAGTGACTGCAAGTGGAATGCCTCATTCACGAACCCGGTATTCTGAATTGTTGGATCGTAGATCGTGATCAGTTTACTAACCGTCACCGGAACCCCATCAGGGTCTTTCGTACTAACATCCACACGATACAGTCCCACTGTCCAAGCGTCCAATTCCGGCAAGAATGTCGCCTTCATATTTGCCCTGATACCCGCCTGCTCAAAGTGAACACGTTTCATCGGCCAGTTCATCGGGTCCTCTTGCGTCAGGTTATTCTGGCCTGGCAAGAAACGGTCTGGTTGTTCCCAAAGTCGATCACGGAATGGTGCCTCGACAGGAGCTTGCAATTCCACGATCTTAATGTCCATTGGAAGATCGACATCCTGACCGTTCAAATTCTTCACACGCACGTCCAAACTATCAGTTATCGAACGATCGATCGCATCGCCACCGTTGATCACAATGTCAACACTGCGGTAAGCGACATTGATCGTCGTTGTGCTTGTTTGCGTTTCTCCATTGATGTCGACCGCACTTGCTTCAACGGTATAGAAAAATGTTGGGTCCGCATCACGCGGAAACATCCGATCCGGTTGCGCAATGAACTTGATGATGAACTTTCCTTCTGCATCGCATTCGGCAATACCACTGGCCAATTGTGTTTCTCTGCCCCACGGCAAACCACGCCATCCCCAGCCACACCACCATGGCATTCGTGCGCCTCGTTTTACTGTCCATTGCACAGCGGCACCATCCAAAGGAACACCTGCGTAACTTTTTGCAACACCGGTAACGGTTGCTTCGGCATTCAGTTTCGGCGTATCGGTGATCGGGTCGAACAAAACCTCGAATGTTGGACGCTTGTATTCTTCAACCTGAAAGTACGCGGACCCATGTTCTTCTTCGATGTGCATGCCACCGGTCAGCACTCCTTGCGGTGTTCTGAACGAGCCATGGAACGAACCGTATTCATCGGTCGTCACATTCAAGGTGTCAACCAATTCACCGTTCACATCAAAGAATTCCACTTGCGTTGCGTAACCTGCTTTTACCGCGGTGTTCTTTCCATTCTTGGCAGTAACAATACCCTTGAATAATACTTCCTGCCCTGGTCTGTAGATCGCGCGATCCGTAAACATGAACGTGTGCAATGATCCCTCTTGCTCCTCGTAATGATCCATATGGACCCAACGTGACGCCGTATGGAACTTGTCATTGCCATTTGATATGCTCCATTTCAATTGACCTTGTTGACCCTTAAGCGTCGTTCGGACCATTCCCTCTTCACTGGTCGTGAATTCTTCAACCCCAATGAAACGGCGATTACCGGAGTGATCTTGGTTCCTGACATATGCCCATGCTTTCGCACCTTTTATCGGCTTGCCCGTTGTTCGATCCAGCACCAACAGGTCCAGATCATTTCCGTGGTAACGATCGACGATGGCAATATCGGTGCTCCAGAAATTAGCGAAGACCAACAGGTCATGTTCCGCTTTGAAACGTTCGCTATCGCTGATCAGAATGGCATACCTGCCGTAAGGCAACCCTTCGGTCGGCAACTCGGTCAGGTGCGCATTCATGTCACCGTCATCAGGCACAACCACAGACCACTCGCGCATTGGTTTTTTAGAGGCCAACTGCGCACCGCGATCATGGTCATAGCGTTGATCTTCGTTGATGTCCTGAGGGTCCATTACAACGCGCAACCACAGTTTCATTACATTCGTGTGTTGCACCGCGATCGTGGATCCCGCATTTCCGGGAACCGCCTCTTCGGCGAACAACTGTAGGGAAGGACGCTCCAATTGCGCTTTTAATACCGCCGCCTTTATTGCGCCATAGGAACCGGGGAACTTGGCGATCGCTGAGTCGCACAGAGTTCGTGCTTTGATCCGTTCTTCCTTGAAAGCATCACCGACCAACCGCTGATAGTTACCGGCTTGTTCGCTGTGCCAGGCTGCCATGGCAACACCAACTTCGCTATAGGCCGGTAACCGCACCAACCGGCTCTGTAAAATGGAAAGGGCTTTGTAGTACAAGCTGTCCTTATCTGCCAACGTGCTATGCTCCCGCACGAATGACAAGCGATCGAGAATGATATCCGTAAGCGCTACCGGAGCATCATCTGCCAGGTGGCTGCGCTCAAGTTGTTGGTAGGTGATCAACGCTTTATACTCCCACGACGCACTGTCGCGATGTGTGATCTTCTTCCATGCGAACGCTTCAAAGAGCTCGAAGTAGAACGGGTCGTCCAGCTTGAACCGCCACTCCGGTTCCGTTAGCCGCGTTTCGGAATTACTGAACACCTCGATGGCCCGCCTTCCCAGTAGATCGTATACCGTTGGTCTCAATTCGATCGCGCCATGCTCATTTCCCAATAGTTCACCGAGTCCCGCTGATGGGATCTGTTTCAATGTATCATACGGTTCCACGGACGCTGCATATTCCGCGATCACCTTCGACATGAATTGGCGCTGTGTCCATGTGCTTGGATCGCTTTCCGCTACATCTTCGGAGGACGCAAGGTCCGTTCGCTGCAACACCTGCCAACGACTCTGTTGATAAAGGTTCCAATAGCTCTCACCAATAACAGAGTGCAATACTTGTTTCAACGGCACATTGGCCTGTGCTGAACGCTCTTCCAATGCATTCAACCACACTGTTTTTTCAACTCCCGTTCGTTGTTCGAACGTTCCGCGGTACATCCACGCTTTGAACTCCGTGCGCCAATCGTTCCGGTCCTGGGCATCCGCTAGCAACCCATTCACCTGCTCCAATGCCGATGCGTATTGACCGATCTTGGTAAGACTATCGATCACGGTCCAGCGTGGATCAGTGGGTTCTATGTTCGCGGTGTGCACGTTGTTGCGGATGAGATCACAGGTCATCAAGAACGCTGAGATAGCGATCATTGATAACATGTTACGAAATTGAAGGAAGGAGAAATGCATGTGGATCATGCAAAGGTACCTCAGCCTGCCATGCGGCAGGCAAGCTCCCCTACTCAGAATGGAAAGTGAACTATGCCATTCATTGATCGCATCATGTATGAGGTCAAATCCATTCGCAGCTGCACCACAACAGTCTCAAAATGACATTCATGTACTTCTCCGGATATTTACCGAACAATGGTCTTGCAGATCAACTCCCGAATTTTACCATTTCGCAATAACACGTTCATGATACCGGACCCAAGATCATTTCTTACTGAACTTTTCGCATCGCTAAAAAGGCATGACATTGATGTGAGCCCCTTCGAATTGGATCACATTTGTTACCGTGTGGAGACAGAGATCTGTTATACGGAGATGAAAGTGTGCTTTCTGGAACATGCTCGTTTGCTCGTTGAGTCAATAGTTTCTGGGCGACTGATCGCAACGTTCAAGTTAAAGGCCCCGATCCTATTTGAAGGTCGGTCGATCGCCGTGATCGAGCTGCCCTCCCCTAAAAGCAGCTCGCCGTATTCCGAGGGGTATGAACATGCCGAATTCGTTATCGATAGTGATCCGGTGGCATTCACGGAACGCTATCCCCAGCTGGATTGGGACTTGAGTGGGACGCACAAAGAAGTGAATGCGGATGTTCGTTTACCTCTCGGAAGGATCAGTGTAAAGTTTCACCGGGACGCTTTGGAAAAGGTGATAGAGGGTGAGCGCTTAAAAGCTTAATGCCATTTCGCACCCTGGAATGAACAGGCGAGGTAATGTTCTTCATGAAAACCGATCAAAACTTACTTCGGGATCGATCTCTTTTCCTTCGAATAGGTGCTCGGCCAAATGCATTGCGCACCACGGCGCCAACAAAACACCTCGAGACCCAAGCCCATTGAATATGGCCTCATATCGTCCTGTTCTACCCAATATGGGACGACGATCTTTTGTGGCCGGCCGAACCCCTGATGAATGCTCCAGTACTTCTATCGGGAGCTTAACGAATGCCCTAAGCATGCCGAGTAGCTCTTCGCGTGCTTCTACTGTTCTACCCGTCCATACGTTGGTCCAATCGAAGGTGGAGCCAATGCGATACACATCATCGCCCAGCGGCAATATGAATACCCGCCGGTGTACCATGTTCTTGAATTCAAGACCGGGGATCCGCACCAATAATGTTTCGCCTTTCACGGGGGCTAAACCTTGCGCCGTTGAGAATGGACCCGTACAACGAACCAGCCAATGCGCTCGAACGTCACCAATGCTGATGTGATCCGGCCCAATTAGAACCTCCTCTTCTCGCACGTCACGTTCCGTGAACCGACCTTCGCCGATCAAGGTTTCTCGTTGCGCTGAAAGGGTCGCGGGAACATCCAACCATGCTGCCTGTGTTACCGTTCCATAGCCGTGCGGAGCATCGACCGGTGCTTGGTCCACATCTATTTCTGGCCTTTGAGCTATGAAAGGGGAACTTTCAGTATCCTGCATGACCCGCTCCCATTGATCGCGTTCAATGGGCGTTGGAAATACTTTGACCATAGGCAACGGATGCCAAAGATCAACGCCATTACATTCTTGCCATGACCTATAGAATGTATCAGCGATCGGCAATAATTCTCCTGCACGCCAACTCGGAATATCGCGCTTGAATACGATCGGGTTCACTACGCCTGCTGCGACCAAGGATGCGTTTCCGTTTCTTCTTTGATCGAAAACATGGATACGCGATCCACGCTGTTGAAGGACTTCTGCAAGCACTGCGCCAGCAAGGCCGTGGCCAAGTATTATCACATCATTCTGCACACACGCAAAGGTGGTGGAACTTCTTCAATGGTCCGGAACTACACGATCAACATGTTGATGTGTTACGCAGCGACCAACTGCATCATACGCTGCAGTAGTTCCTCTTGATCATACGGCTTATGGATAACGTCGCTTGTAGCACCTTCGGGCATCTTCGTGACCAAGTGCTCTATATCAAAACCAGAGATCACAATTACGGGGGTGTTGAGTCCTTCAGCATGCAACGCTTCTACGATCTCGAACCCATTGGCCTGGCGCTGGGACATCTCCAAAAGAATTACATCCGGACGTTCCGATCGTACACGCTCTACCATACCAGCGCTATCCACCAATGCAGTAACGGTCCACTGTGCTGCCACAAGTCTCTTTTCCAACAACTTGCGCACGAGTGCATCGTCTTCTATTAGGATAACGTGTGGCATGGTAGCGAAGGTTGCATTTGTATACGCGTCGCTTCACCATATGGTTCCGGATCACGGGGTCAGCGCATAACCGTACAATTAAAAAACCACCCGAACTGCTTGCTCTTAAAATGACGAAATGGTCTTAAATGCTTGCGTGGCCATTTCCCTCTTCTGGTGCGTCCAGGAATGTGTCGGGATCGGGTTCCACAGCACTTAGGTCATGGTTCTTTCCATTCATCAAAAGGCCTAACATCATGATCAAACTGGAGGTCAGGATAACGACCAGAAGCAAACTGCCATCCCGACCGGGTATGTGCAAGGCCTCCGGGATGTTATAAGCCAAAAGAACAGTGATCAACCCGCGCGGTGCTACCAAGGTGATCGTTCGAAGGCCTTTTACCTTGAACGATGTTGCAACCGCAAGACGAACGATGTATAGGATGCCGATAAGGGCAGCTCCCAAAAGGATCACATCGATATCCATGAGCCGCATGACGTCAATGGTAAGGCCGAAAACGATAAAGAAGAAGGTGCGCACAACGAATGCGGTTTCAGCGGTAACCAAGTGAAGCTCACTTTCAATGTTCTTCATGCTCCAGGTTCCCATCATGCGTGCTAAGCGCCCCCTGAAAATGAAGCTCTGATTACTCACCATTAAACCAAAGATCAGAATGATCAGTAGGGATGACAGGTGCAGCTTTTTCCCAACTGCATAAAGCAACATCAGCGTAGCGATCAATAGAAAGAATTTCACTTTGGTCTTGATCCGCTGAAAGACCCACAGCAAAGCCATACCGGCGACCACGGAAACAATAATGGTCAACACCACATTGCTGATCAGACCGAAGGCCATGTCGACCGAGGTGGACCCTCCGTGATCCTCGATCAGGAAATAGAACAACATGATCCCCAGAATATCAGAGAACGTTGCTTCATAGATGAGGAACTCTTTAACGTCCTTCTGCAAATTAGCCACGCTAGGCAGAACAATGGCGCTGCTTACAATGGAGAGTGGTATGGCATAGACCATGCATTTGTACAGTTCCGCACCGGTGTAATACTGGATCAAGAATGTTATGCCTACTGCTGTTATCAACATGGTGAACAGTGCTACGAAAAAGGATCGAACGATCATTCCCATTCTATCCGGAGTGAGTTTCAGGTCCAACGCTGCTTCCAGCACGATCATGATCAATCCGGAAATTCCTAAGATGTTCAACGCTTGTGACACCAAGGGGCCGGGAGTGTATGACCCATAATAGGCGATCACCTGATGCATCGCCAACCCTAGCACGATGAGCATGAATACACTCGGGATATTCGTCGCCTTGGCAAGCAAATTGAACATGTGCGATACGATGATCGCAACACATGCAATGATGATGAATATGTAGGGATCCATGGTCACGGTCAGGCGGGTTCGGTGGTGAATGTATTACAACCCGCTCAGGCGTCCACTTTGATGCCCTTAAAGATCCAGAACTTTTGACCGATGAAATTCACGGCTGAACAGAATCCGGTCGCACCAATGAACGCGACCAAGTACTTTTTCGGTACAGCAGCGAATAGCTCTTGCTCATGCAACATGTACAACAACAAGGAGTTTATGCTGACATTGAGGACCAGTGACACCCCATACGTAAGCAGGAACTTTACTAAACGGCGATTGCTCCGGTCCTTACGGCGCCACGTCCAACGCTTATTCAAGGAATAGGTAACCGTTAACCCACAGAGGAACGACAGTGTTTTACTCACTGCTTCGTTATTCATGATTCCGAAAAGATCCTCGGTAATTATCTGTAGGAATGCTGTGTAACATGCAAGGTCAGTAAGCACGGCCAACACACCAATAATGATGAACTTAGTGAGCTGCTTCTTATTTTCTGACAGCGAATCGAGCATCCTATTCCGTAGATCTTCCTATCAGTTGTTCAGCCCTTTGAAAAGGTCATTACCATTGGCGAACAACATTAGGCCAAGCAACAGGACCATGCCGACCATTTGGGCTACTTCCATAACGCGCTGTGGGGCTGGTTTTCCAACGACCATTTCGTAAAGTAGGAACATCACATGGCCGCCATCCAATGCAGGGATCGGAAGCAAGTTCATGAATGCCAAGATAATACTCAACAACGCCGTAAGGCTCCAGAATGCTTGCCAATTCCATGTGGATGGGAACATACTTCCAATGGATCCGAAACCACCGATCTGACTAGCGCCAGCTTTGGAGAACAACAACTTCAATGAGCTAACGTAACCCGTAAGCGTATTCATGGCAAGCGAGATCCCGGCAGGAATTGATTCTCCGAAACTGAAGGTCTCATGACCATAATTGAAATAGGTATCAGGCGAACGATTTCCAATTCCGATCGTGCCTTCTTCGCTCACTTTAACGGTTATGGCAATGGGCGCTCCGTCCCGTTGGACCTTCAAGGTTACTTCAGCTCCTTTATGCTCAGCAAGCGCTTTTCGGAAATCACCGAAGAATTTAGTATCAGTGCTGTTGACGGCCAGCATCACATCATTTTTTTTGACCCCCGCCGCTTCTGCATTATCTCCTACCATGACCGTATCCACAATGAAAGGGATGCGAATTCCGAAAAGTTCTTTCTCTCCCGAATTCAGGATCTTGTCACTCACATCCGGACTGAGCTTCACTTCCTGTTCAGTTCCGTTGCGCTCTACTGTCAGCGTATGCGCATCGGTCAATAGAATGTCCTTGGTGAGTTCCTCCAATGTTCTAGGTGTGCGACCATCCAACTTCAACAACCGATCGCCTTCCTGCACCCCTTCTGCTTTCATTACTTCGCTCGGGTGTATGCCGTATTTTACTTCACTTAGCGGAAGGAAATCACGCCCCCAAACGAAGAGCACCATCGTATAGATCAGCATGCCCAGGATCAAGTTCACCGTAACACCACCGACCATAACGATCAAGCGTTGCCAAGCGGGTTTGCTTCGGAACTCCCACGGCTCAGGTGGTTTGGCCATCTGTTCCTTATCCATGCTCTCATCGACCATGCCGCTGATCTTCACGTAGCCACCCAACGGCAACCACCCAATACCATATTCAGTACCGCCTTTATTCACTTTGAAAAGCGAGAACCACGGGTCGAAAAAGAGATAGAATTTCTCCACGCGGATCTTGAACCAACGGGCCGGGATGAAATGCCCCAGCTCGTGCAATATCACAATGATGGAAAGGCTAAGAATTAGCTGGGCTGCTTTGATCAATATGTCCATTAAGCGGGTACTCGTGTTCTCGCCACCCTACGCGTTTCCGCATCGGTGGCCTCCAGGTCTTCAAGCAACTGGATTTTGTGAAATGGCACGGTGGCCAAACAGTGTTCAATTAGGTCGCTCATTTCCAAAAAACCGATACGGTCCTTCAGAAAATGCTCTACGGCTACTTCATTCGCGGCGTTGAGAATGCACGGTGCGTTGCCGCCTTTTTCCATTGCATCCAATGCCAATGCCAAATTGCGGAACGTTTTCAGGTCCGGTTGTTCGAAGGTGAGTGAACTGTATTGTGCAAAGTCAAGCCGGGGCCAATTCGTAGGCAGTCGTTCCGGATAAGCCAGCGCGTACTGGATCGGCAACTTCATGTCCGGCAGACCCATCTGTGCTTTCATGCTACCATCGCGGAACTGCACCATGCTGTGGATGATGCTCTGCGGATGAACGATGATCTCGATCTGTTCCGGTTTCAAATTGAATAGCCACTTGGCCTCGATGGCCTCAAGGCCTTTGTTCATCAGGCTTGCGCTGTCGATGGTCACCTTTGCACCCATCTCCCAATTGGGATGCTTCAAAGCCTGGGCCTTGGTGACGGTCGCCAATTCCTCACGGGTCCAGCCCCTGAACGGGCCACCGCTTGCCGTAAGAACGACCTTCTCGATCGGGTTGTTCCACTCCCCTGCCATGCATTGGAAAATAGCGCTATGCTCACTATCCACCGGATAGATGTTCACACCCTTTTCTTTCGCGGCCTTCGTTACCATATCACCTGCAACTACAAGTGTTTCCTTATTCGCCAACGCAATGTGCTTTCCGGCTTCGATCGCTGCCAAAGTGGGGCGCAGACCGGCAATACCGACAAGCGCCGTTAGTACCACTTCAATCTCTTGCATCTGCACGGCCTGCTCCAACGCTTCCGCTCCAGCATACACTTTGATCCCTTGCGGAAACAGCAGGTCCCTGATCTCAGATAGTCGCGCCTGATCACCGATCACCACCGCATTCGGCTTGAATTCAAGTGCTTGCTTCACAAGAAGATCACAGTTCATGCCACATGTAAGCAGTTCCACTTGGAAATGCTCCGGGTTGGTGCGCACCACTTCCAAGGCTTGTGTACCTATGGAACCAGTGGAACCGAGTATGGCAATGGTCTTGGGCATTTGTCCTGTTCTGGAAACAGTCTGCTATGAACCTAGACCTATCCTTGATTTTTAGACAAGGTGCAAAGGTCGGGTTTATTGGCGGTTCCGAAGTCGGGCATCTTAAGCCTAGCATATCTGCAACGTACTCCGATCGAAATTGTGGTCGCCAAGGAAAAAGCCGGACTTCAAGAATATTCACTGTTCAGCTAACTACGACCAGAGCTATTTGGCGGCTGCACGTCTAAGCCGATCGTTGATCGCTCGACCGAGACCTTGTTCGGGAAACACTTCAGCCAAGATCACTTCTGAATCCGAGCGATCAAGGTCACGCAGTACACTGAACAGATTCCGCGCTGCCTCATTCAGATCACCACCAGCTGATAACCGTTCACATCGCCAAGCCGGGTACTCCGCGCTCAATGAGATCACAGCAACACGTTGTCCTTGATGCGCGACAAGTAGTTCATGTACATCACCAACGTACACGGGCTTCCGCGGGGCATAATGGCTGTCCAACATACCAGGAGCGACTGGGGTAACGGTCCGTTTCGCGGTGGATATTGATCCGATCACCGCCTCCAATTCTTCAACCGTAATTCCACCCGGGCGGTACAACACCCAATGTCCTTCTATACTTTTACCGCTCTGCTCCCATCCTAAAATGGTGCTTTCAACACCTACTGTACATGAACCGCCATCCAAGATGTATGGCACGTGCTCGCCCAACTGATCTGCAACATGTTGTGCCGTGGTCGGGCTCACATAGCCGAACGGATTAGCACTTGGAGCAGCAAGTGGAAAGGGCAAGGTCCGCAATAACTCCAAGGCCACGGGATGCGCTGGCATGCGTATTCCAACAGTGTTCAATCCACTGGTAACCAGGTCCGGTACCAGTGCTGTTTTGGGTAACACCAAGGTCAACGGGCCGGGCCAGAATGCGTCCATCAACTGTATTGCTCCTGTTGGTAGTTCGCTCACAATGCCTGGAACCTGTTCTCTGTCATGCACATGTACAATTAGCGGGTCGAAGGCAGGTCGTTGCTTCGCTTGAAAGATCTTCAGGACAGCGTCGGGGTCGAACGCATTTGCCGCTAGGCCATAAACCGTTTCGGTGGGGATCGCGACGAGCTCTCCCTTACGGAGCAGGTCTGCTGCATGATGTATATCGGTGCCGATAACGGACATTGGGCGCGAAGGTCGGGCGAAATTGGACGTTACGTCGTGTGTAGGATCTAGATGTAGCAGAACGCGAAGTCAGAGTTTGTTCTTTTTGATCGTAGAGTTTTAACGCAGGCGCAGACCTAAGGCAAGAAGGATTTTGACCGAACATGGCCTGTAATGAAAATGTTCTCGAGGAAAGGTGTTAATGGAAAAACAAATAAGAAAACCAACCCGTAAACTACTGATAGTAAATTACTTGTGCACATAGAGAACGGTTGATCACAAACTATTTTTAATTTATGATGTCAGGGTTTGTTTAGCCTTGCGACCAAATGATTAAACAGGTGGTCCGGTTTTTGATCACTATCGTAATTAAAAAGCAATCCTAAACACGTTGACCATGCCACGAGCAAGAAAAAAACTGATCCTTACCCAGCCCATCAAAGAAGGGCTTAAAGCCATCAAGGTCCGACTGGACCATCGCACTGTCATTACCCTCGCCAACATTAAGGCACTTGACTTTTGGAAGCAGCGCTACCCGAAAGCGGAGGTGATATCGTAATACCGGAAACCTTCTTGATGATGCAGGTCTCAAAAATTTGGTGACCAAGCCCATTGTCTTTGGTGACGTGGCGCGTCTCGTTTCGGACATTCGGTTCTGGCTGGCTCTGGTACTTGTGAACCGGTTCGTCGGCATTACCGACCCACCTATTGAGGCTACGCACAGTTGGCGCCAAACGTTCACCAACATGGTGGCGCGCAATATGGCCGAAAGAGATATCGATCTTCTTCATCCAAGAACGGACCTTGCCGGTGAGCGCGTGTATCGCTACTCTCCCGGCACGAACCGCCGATCATTCGCCAAGCGGGGCACCTTGCTCTGCGCATCGTTCATGCCACGTGCTTTCATCCAATTAGCGAACGTACCGCGGGGTAGTGAACGGATCACTAAAGGGCGCAGTACACTTCCGGTGATCAGGTCCTTGTAATACGGGTTGCGCTTTTGAAGTGCTGTGTCGATGGCTAATGCGAACTTTTCCAAATCGGCAGGAAGTGCGGCAAACTCAATGTGCCACTCGTGAAAAGGCAAGCCTTGGGTCGGAGCAAGTTCCGGAGCAACCGTGAACTCCGCTACTTCGCATGGGATGCTAGCCATGGCATCTTTCAATGCGCCTTCCACTTCTTCGGCAATAACGTGTTCCCCAAAAGCACTGGTGTAATGTTTGGTACGGCCGGTTACCACAATGCGTGGTGGCGTAAGCGAAACGAATTTGATGGTGTCACCGATCTCGTATCCCCAGAGGCCAGCATTTGTATAGAGCACGAGTGCATAATTCACACCAACTTTCACCTCTGCGATGGACAACACACGAGTCGCATTGTCTTCTGCAACCGTCCCTTGTTCCTTTCCAAGTTCCAAGAATCCGTAATAAATGCCGTTGTCCACTACAAGCAATAATCCCTCTTCGTTGGTCTTATCCTGGTATGCAATGAATCCTTCGCTGGCAGGAAATAGCTCAATACTTGGAACTGATCCACCGATAAGCGTTTCCATTCTACTTCGGTATGGTGAATAGTTCACGCCTCCATAGACGAACAATGAGAAGTTGGGGAATACCTCCCGCACATTCTTTTTTCCGGTCCGCGCCAACAACCGTTCGAAATACATCTGCACCCACGCTGGTATGCCGCTTATCAACCGCATATCCTCGGTCATGGTCTCGGAAACGATGGCTTCAACTTTCGATTCCCAATCCGGTATGCTGTTCGTGGCCATACCCGGCATGCGATTCTTCAACAGATAGCTCGGTACATGGTTGGCAACAATACCACTCAACCGTCCCGTTGGGATCATGTGGGTATGGTCGAGAACCGGGCTACCCTGCAGGAAGATCATCTTCCCATCCACGAAATTAGCCTTGCCACTGTGGTGCATATAAGCAAGCAAAGCGCGCCTTGCACTGTCAATGTGATTCGGCAAACTCTCTTTGGTGATGGGTATGTATTTCGCTCCGCTAGTGGTTCCACTGGTCTTGCATAGATAGAGCGGTCTGCCGGGCCATAGCACATCCTCTTCACCTGCAACGATCCGATCGATGTACGGTTTCAACGCTTCGTAATCGCGCAACGGAACAGCCTGTTGAAGTCCAATGTGATCATCCACTTCATCCAGCCGATGATCCTTCCCGAATGCCGTTGGATCACCTCCAGCAAGCAAGCCACGCAACACTTTTTTCTGTGCAGCCAAAGGGTCCATGGCCCGCCGCATCACATCGCGCGTTGCGATGCCTGCGTATGCTTTAGCTATGGAAGACTTGAATGACATTTACATTACTCCCTTCGGTCGATCGTTAATTCCTCCCGCCCAAAGTGGCGGGATTCCTAAGTCCCTTGGTTCTGTCTTCTACTTTGTTTAGGCCTTGGGCCTTCAGTTTTCCTGACCTGAACGATCGGGATCGATTCCTGATTCCTGAGTTCAGCGCTTTGGGTTTGATATGGCTTTGGATGGTTTCGTCTACGGCTGTGGCTATTACCTCCCAACGACTAAATTGAAGATAGATAAAATCACCGGGAATTAGAAATCAGGAATCAGGAATTCATTTATTGAAACACCATATAAGCTTGCGGGTCCACTGGTTCTCCGTTCAACCACAATTCGAAATGCAAATGCGGCCCCGTAGTTAACTCACCGCTGTTCCCTACTATCGCAATGGCCTCCCCAGCTCGTACCTTGTCTCCTGTCTTTTTCAACAACACACTATTGTGCTTGTACACGCTGATCAGGTCGAATCTGTGCTGGATCTGCAGTACATGACCTCCATCCGTTGTCCAGCTGCTCATGATCACTGTGCCATCCAAACACGCCTTAACTGCCGCATCGGCACTAGCAACAATGTCGATCCCAAAATGCTCCTGTCCCACCTCGAATGGCGATGTAACGATGCCTCGTAAGGGCGGAAAAAAGAAAATACTGCTCAAGCTTCTCCTGTCAGATGTGCCTTTCCCCTCGGTTAAGCTATACGCTTCTTCTTTAGCATTTCGGGCCCGCAACACACTATCCGCCTTACTCGGTGCGAGGTCAGCCGCCTCGGGTATTTTAACCGGAGTGAACAACGTAGCACTGTCAGCTGGCAACTCACCGCTCAGAACGTTGCGTAGATTCTGTAGATAGAGGTCGCGTATTGCAACCTCCGTTTCCAACGAATCTGCTAGAAGCGTGCTCCTATACGCATTCAGTTTGGTCTGTTGGTCGCTATATCCCGGAATGTATTTCTTCAACGGAGTGAACACGATGACTGCAGTGACGAAAGCGGCATGTATGGTAAAGGCTGCAAGTGCCAATAGCAGTACATTCATCCGGGTCAATCGTATGCTCAACCGCTCCTCGAACGTAGCGTCGTTGATGAGCATCAACCGGTACTTATCCCGCAACTTGGCGGACCAAGTACTGAACTTACTCTTCTTTTCCGCCTTTGGTGTTACGGTTGCCATACCCCCGCAAAGGTGGGAATAGATGTGATAAGCCAACATACCAAGTGTGGACAGCATCAATAGAATGCAAATTGAACGCTCTCGCAGTGGGGTCAGGACCAGTTGAATTCCCAGTATTGAGGCTGGTCACCATTTTTTGCAGCGGTCTATCCCGGACCAATGAAATATCTTCGCCCTTTCGTAGTTATGGAACCGTTAAAGGTGACAAGAGCCACTAAATATTACGTGAAATGGATGTCAGGTCTATTCATGGTTGCACTCATAACGGGCTGCTCACCAGAAAAGGACGCCTTTCTTAACCGTGCTTTCCATCGTTTGAACTCGCGTGATAACGGGTGGTTCAACGCCAATGAGATCCAGAAAGAAACGGTACGGACCATTGAAGATACTTATGAGGACGACTATGATAAGGTCCTACCGCTTTTCGTTTATGGTTCCGTCGAGCAAAAAACCTCAGCAACTCCCGATCTGGAGAAATGCATTGATAAATGTTCGCTGGTCATCGAACGGCATTCCATGGATATCGAAGGCAAACAACGGAACAGCTGGATCGATGATGCCTACTTCGTGATCGCCAAAAGTCAATTCTACAAAGGCAATTATTACGAGGCCGAGCGTGGATTCGCGTACATCGCTCGCCGATTCAAGGGAGAAAACAAACAACTGGAAGGAAAGATCTGGCTAGCCCGTACCGCCATTGAACTGGAACAATTCGGCAAGGCACAGACCGCCTTGGACCAAGTAACGGAAGAGAAAAAACTCCCTAAGAAATTCGACCACGGTGAGTTGAGCGCCGTGTATGCCGAGCTGAACCTGAAGCGCGGAAAGATCGACGATGCGATCATTCATCTGGAGCGTGCCGTGGATCAGGCAGAAGCCAAGCGGGAGCGCATCCGCTGGGCCTTTATTCTTGCTCAACTCTATGATGTTAAGGGTCAAGAGGAGAAAGCAATTAAGCAGTTCGCATCCGTGGTTAAAATGGGGCCACCTTATGAAATGGCATTCCACGCGCAGATCTTTCAGGCATTGGCATACAAACGCGGCGATAGTAAAACGCTGCGTAAAAAGCTGCGAGGAATGCTGCGTGATGACAAGAATGTCGATCACTTTGACATGATCCATTATGCGATCGCGGATCTGGACCTTAAGGATAGGATGGATTCTTCGGCTATAGACCACTTGGAAACAAGCTCGCGCGTTAGTACCACTGACACGAAGCAAAAGGCCAAGACCTACATGAAATTGGCCGACATCTATTTTGATGACCGTGCTTATGCTCGTTCTCAGAAATATTATGACAGCACGTTAACGGTTCTGAATGAAGAGCACGCACGCTACCGGGAAGTTGAGACCCGTGCGCAGGTTTTGGGTGACCTTGTGGAACAATTGGAGATCATCGCTCTGGAGGATAGCCTACAAGAGTTAGCACAACTGGACGAGGGTGAATTAGAGAAGAGGCTTAGAAGAATAATTCGTGACCGCGAGGATCGAGAAGCCGAGGCTGCCAGAGCGGAAGATGAAGCGCGTACGTTATTGGAGAACAACCCTGACGCTGGTAAACCGACAGTAACACCAACCGGAGGGGAGACAGGAAATTGGTACTTCTACTCGCCCCAGCAGATAGGCCGCGGGCTCACTCAATTCAGAAAGCGCTGGGGCAATAGAAAGCTCGAAGATGATTGGCGCCGGAAAGACAAGTCCGGTAGCGCGTTGGCAGACCAAGTGATCGAAGAAGACCTCCTTGCGGATGAAGAAAACGGCGACGAAAAAGAAAAGGCCGAAGAAGAATGGAAGGACCCTTCCTTTTATATGAAGGACCTCCCAATGGACCCAGAAGCTCTGGAGGCCAGTAATAGCAAGGTATGCGGTGCGCTGTATGCAAGCGGCATGATCTATAAAGAACAACTGAAGGACCCGGACAACGCCATTGAAAGTTTCGAGGTACTAACGGATAGGTTCGAAGATTGCCAGTTCACTCCGGAAAGCTATTACCAGCTGTACAGGATCTACTTGGAAAAAGAACAGACCACGAATTACTTCTCTCCGGACGGTTCCGGATCCCAACTCTATGCCAATATTATTCTTGAGCGTTGGCCGGATTCCGAATTCGCAAGACTCATCCGCGATCCGAACATTCTTGCAGCCGATGAAGAACGAAGGTTCGAAGAAGAGGCGGTGTATAAAGAAGTCTACGATCGGTACCGACAATACTTATTTTCTTCCGTGATAGTCTCGTGCAATGGCGTTATTGAGAATGAACCCCGCAACCACTTCCTTGCCAAATACCACATGTTGCGAGCCATGGCCATCGGCGGTATGCGCGATGCGAATGGGTTCCGGAACGCCCTTACCCAGATCACGGTATTATTCCCAGGAACGGATGAAGCGAATGCCGCGACAACCCTTTTGAACGCTATGGGTGGTGGCGAGACTTCGCAAACGAATACGGATTCAGGTACAATAGCCCCTCCTAGCAAGCCCGTTCTGGATACAGAGCTGTTCAAGGACGAACCCGGCCAGCACTCATTTGCCATGATCGTCCCAAATGAAGGAAATGATATGGACATGTTCAAAACCTTGTTAAGCAACTTCAACACTACGCATTTGCCCGCAACACAGTTGGAAGTGACCAATACCTTTTTGGATCCCGAACACCAAGTGATACTTGTTGGTGTCTTCCCAACTAAAGCCGCAGCCATGGAATATTACAACCTGTTCATGACCAATACGTTGGATCTGATGACGGTAAACGACCAAGGATTCCCCGCCTTTGCGATCAGCACCAAGAATTACGCTCAGTTCTACCAAAGCAAGGATGTGGATGCCTACACAGTATTCTTCATGCAGAACTATATTGAAGGACAATAGGAAAAACAACACCGATACTTACCTTTGTGGTTCTATCTGACTGACCCTAACCCCAATGGGAACCATGTTCCGAAGTGAAAAACCCGCCCCTACCACCATGAACAAGCCATTAGAAACCGTGAGCCCAGGCAAGATCAATTCCATTATGGAGGGCACTGTGATCGAAGGCGAGATCAGATCGGATAGCAACATCCGTATTGACGGGCGAGTGAAGGGTTCCGTGAATGCGAAGGGCCGCGTTATCGTTGGCCAAAGTGGAGTTATTGAAGGCGAAGTGATCTGCCAAAGCAGTGATATTGAAGGAACCGTGATCGGCAAAGTGAACTGTCAGGATGTGCTTAGCTTGAAGGCAACTGCCAAATTGCAGGGTGACATCAACACAAAGAAACTGGCGATCGAGCCCGGTGCTACTTTCACCGGTAATTGCAGCATGGCTGGTGGTGTGGTTAAGGAAATGGACCCGGTTCGCTTGCGCACGGAAAGCAATGGCCGCACGGAAAACACCGTGCAAGCTACGCGCTAAGCATTCAAGCCGACACGTCGATCCATGGCTCCTGTTCCGGAGGCCCGTTCACGGTCATTCACGCTGCCGCTTCTTCTCTTTACGGGAATATGTGCTGGTGCCACATGGCTTGCTCTCTATGTCCTTGACAAGCCATTTATGAAATTTCATGTTGGCATTCTGCTCTATTTCGGCTCCATTACGTTCCTCTTACACTATTGGCAGGAGCGCGCCGTTGTTAATGACCCTAAGGGTTTCGTGCACCGCTTTATGACCGGCTTGGTGGTAAAGATGTTCCTTTCACTTATTCTGCTGGTGGTGCTTATCTTCTTTTTAACACAAGAGCAGGCCATTCCGATCGCCATTGCCTTCGCATTCCTATATCTGGCATTTTTAGCATTCAGCACTATCCGATTGTCCGGAATTCTGCGCAAACTCCCCAAACCGTGAGTACGCCGGAGGAACTGGAAAAGGCAAGACGCAACTACAACGGCTACTTGCGCTACACCGGTCTCGGGTTCAGTATGATCGGGATCGTGCTCGCGGGAACATGGGGCGGCTGGTATTTGGATGGTCTACTGAAGCTGAAGTATCCCGTATTCACGATCATACTTAGCCTGCTCGGTATTGTCGGTGCCATGGTGTATCTGTTCAAAGAGACCGGAAAAAGGTGAACTCCGCCTTTTTACGGATCTTCCGCTACCAACTTTCGCCGCATAGTTCTACCTTCGCGCCCGAATTCACAGGGGCAACCACCTATGAGATCCGTTAAAACCCTCCTAAAAACCGCGTCCTTATTGGTCGCAAGCTTATTTGCGGGTGTCGTTCTCGCGCAGGAGCAAGGGTCCAACCACGTCGTTGATAGTGCCATTGTTAAGGCGATCGAGAGCGATTCAGAAGCACCCGACATTATACAGGAGGAAGTAGATGAGGCAGGAGGGAAATTCAATCCCGGCAAAATGATCCTCGATCATATTGGAGACGAGCATGGTTGGCACTTATTTGGGCACTATACCCTTCCGTTACCAGTTATCCTTTACAACGCCGAGCGCGGCCTTTCCGTTTTTAGCAGCAGCAAGTTCGATCATGGCCACAAGACTTATGGTGGCTACAAGCTAGAAGAGGGTGATGTTGTTGCAGTAACTGAAACAGGGGCTGTTGATGCCCATCACACAACGATAGATGACGTTGCTACCAAAGCAACATTCGATTTCAGCATTACCAAGAACGTAGTAAGCTTGTGGATAAGCATTGTGTTGCTGTTGATCATCTTCATCAGCGTAGCCAACTCCTACCTCCGCCGTAAAGGAGAGGCACCTCGCGGGCTGCAGAACCTGCTGGAGCCTGTCATTCTCTTTGTACGCGACGATGTCGCCAAAAGCGCGATCGGCGAAAAGAAGTATATGAAGTATATGCCCTATTTGCTTACGGTATTCTTCTTCATCTTCTTGAATAACCTGCTCGGCCTTATTCCGTTCTTCCCCGGTGGGGCCAATCTCACAGGCAATATCGCCGTGACCCTCGTTCTGGCGTTGATAACCTTCTTGATCGTTACGCTCAACGGCAATAAGCACTATTGGGGACATATTTTTGCCATGCCAGGTGTGCCTAAATTGGTGTTATTGATCCTTACTCCGGTAGAAGTTCTGGGCATGTTCCTGAAACCATTCGTGTTGATGATCCGACTGTTCGCGAACATGACCGCCGGGCATATCATCGTTCTTAGCTTCTTCAGTTTGATATTCGTTTTCGGCGAAACAAGTACAGGCGCCGGTGTCGGTGTTGCCGTGGGTTCATTGGCCTTTACCATTTTCATGACCATGCTCGAGTTGCTCGTTGCATTCATACAAGCTTATGTGTTCGCCTTCCTTAGTGCCATGTATATTGGCGCTGCGGTTGAAGAACCACAACATCACTGAAACCTGAATTTTTCCTTTAAAACCACGAACTAACATGTTCCTTTCTGTTCTTCTCGATCTCGGTACTGGCTATGGAATTGCTGCTCTCGGCGCTGGTCTCGCTGCACTTGGTGCTGGCGTAGGTATTGGCCGCATTGGCGGCGATGCTGTACAAGCTATGGCACGTCAACCGGAAGCCATCAATGACCTCCGCGCCAATATGATCCTTACCGCTGCGCTGGTGGAGGGCGCTGCCTTCTTCGCGATGGTAGTTGGCTTGTTGGTCGTATTGAAGTAAGCCATTCGGCACCGCTTCCTGCAAACAATGCAGGCTCCAGCGGAATGGTACGTTAACCTTTTTATACCCGCACGCCAATGCTGCTCGCAAGTTTAATGGAGCCCTCCATCGGGCTTATATTTTGGATGACACTCTCCTTCGGGGTGGTGCTCTTCATCTTGGCGAAATTCGCTTGGAAGCCTATTCTGAATGGGCTGAAAGAACGCGAAGAATCCATAGCCGACTCCTTGAACGAGGCCAAAAAAGCCCGTGAAGAAATGGCGCTAATGGGAGTCAAGAACGAAGATCTCATGCGCGAAGCACGTGAAGAACGTGAGGTCTTGTTGAGGGAGGCGCGTGACATCCGCGATCGCGAGATCGCTAGTGCAAAAGAAAAGGCAAGAGCAGAAGGTGATGCCCTTTTGGCACGTGCACGTGAGGATATCCGCAATGAAAAGAATGCGGCCATTACCGAAATGAAGAACCAGATGGGCCAACTGAGCGTGCAAGTGGCGGAGCTGATCCTGAAGGAAAAACTCAGTGACAGCAGCATCCAGAAAATCCTTGTTGATAAAGTGATGGCGGAAGCCGACCTGCGCAAGTCATGAACATTGCACCGGTCGCATATCGCTACGCACGCTCTCTTATGGCCTTGGCCTTGGAGAAGGACATGGTGGATGCTGTGCAAGAGGATATGCTTCTTGTTGCGAACACATGTGCCGCAAGCAACGAATTACAAGTGCTTTTGCGCAGCCCAGTGGTGAAGGCCGATAAAAAAGGCCTTATTCTGGACAAGATATTTGCCGGTAAGATCGGCGAAATGACCAGCCATTTCGTTGGCATTCTGGTGCGCAAGAATCGCGAAACCATGCTACCACAAGTGGCCGCAGCATTTACTGAACTATACAAAACACACAAAGGGATCATCATAGCCGAGGTGGCCAGTGCCGTTCCGCTTAGCGACGATGCCCGTGAAAAGGTGCGGGCCTTGGCAACGGAAAAACACCCCGGTAAGACCATCGAACTCGTGGAGACGGTGGAACCCACTTTGATCGGTGGCGTGATCATCCGCATTGGCGATGAACAATATGACGGTAGCGTAAGCCGTCGTCTGAGCGACCTGCGCCGCGAATTCTCCAAGAACCCGTACATCCCTGCGATCTAACGCAACCCAGACATGGCCCAAGTACAACCAGCCGAAGTATCGGCGATCCTGAAACAAGAACTTGCCGGTTTCCGCAGCGAAGCCGAGCTGGAAGAAGTCGGTACCGTTCTGCAAGTGGGTGATGGCATCGCCCGCATCTACGGACTACAAGGTGTGCAAAGCGGTGAGTTGATCGAATTCAACAACGGCCTGCGCGCGATCGTTCTTAACCTTGAGGAAGACAACGTGGGCGCTGTATTGCTCGGACCTTCCGTGGGGATCAAAGAAGGTGATACCGTGAAACGCACAAAGCGGATCGCCAGCATCAATGTTGGTGAGGGAATTGTTGGTCGCGTAGTGAATACACTGGGTGAAGCCATTGATGGTAAGGGCCCGATCAAAGGTGAATTGTTCGAAATGCCACTGGAGCGCAAAGCACCTGGTGTTATCTTCCGTGAACCCGTAAAAGAGCCACTACAAACAGGTATCAAAGCGATCGACGCGATGATCCCGATCGGTCGTGGCCAGCGCGAATTGATCATCGGTGACCGCCAGACCGGTAAGAGCACGGTGGCGATCGATACGATCATCAACCAGAAAGAATTCTTCGATGCCGGTAAGCCGGTGTACTGCATCTACGTGGCGATCGGGCAGAAAGGATCGACCGTTGCCGGTACTGTAAAAGTGTTGGAGGAGGCCGGTGCTATGGCCTACACAACAGTTGTTGCCGCCAACGCCAGCGACCCTGCACCGATGCAGTTCTATGCACCGTTCACCGGAGCAGCTATCGGTGAGTATTTCCGTGATACCGGTCGTCCTGCACTGATCGTGTATGATGATCTTTCAAAGCAAGCTGTTGCTTACCGCGAGGTTTCGTTGTTGCTACGACGCCCACCAGGGCGTGAGGCATACCCAGGTGACGTATTCTACCTACACAGCCGTTTGCTGGAGCGTGCCGCGAAAGTGACCGCTGACCAGACCGTTGCTGAGCAGATGAACGACCTGCCCGAGAGCTTGAAAGGAAAAGTGAAAGGTGGTGGTTCATTGACCGCGCTTCCGATCATTGAGACCCAAGCAGGTGACGTATCAGCCTATATCCCTACCAACGTGATCTCGATCACGGACGGACAGATCTTCTTGGAGAGCAACTTGTTCCTGAGCGGTGTACGCCCAGCGATCAACGTAGGTATCAGCGTAAGCCGCGTAGGTGGTAATGCGCAGATCAAATCCATGAAAAAGGTTGCTGGCACATTGAAATTGGACCAAGCTGCCTACCGCGAATTGGAGGCATTCTCCAAGTTCGGATCCGACCTCGATGCCGCTACAAAAGCGGTATTGGATAAGGGTGCACGGAACGTGGAGATCATGAAGCAGGGACAGAACAGTCCCGTGCGTGTTGAAGAACAGATCGCCATTCTCTACTGCGGTACAAAAGGATTGCTCGGAAACGTAGCGTTGAAGAACATGAAGCAATTCGAAGCGGAATTCATTACCATGCTTCGCAATAAACACAGTGAAACCTTGGCAGCTTTGAAGCGTGGTGAGTACAACGACCAGATCACCGGTGTGTTGGAAACCGTTGCAGCGGACCTGGTAAAGAGTTTGGACAACTAAATGCTAGTACAGGGTATTTGGGTACAGAGTACTAGTTACTCAATACCCTGTGCCTGATACCAACTAACAAATGGCAAGCCTCAAGGAAGTACGCAACAGGATCGTCTCGGTGAACAGCACCAAGCAGATCACCGCAGCCATGAAAATGGTAAGCGCTGCCAAGTTGCGTCGCGCCCAGGACGCCATAGTGCGGATGCGTCCGTATGCCGAAAAGCTTCAGGCTATCCTTGGTAACGTTAGCGCAAGTCTGGACAGCAATGAAGGCAAATTCAGCCAGCAACGCGAGGTAAAGAACGTATTGTTCGTTGCCGTGGTCAGTAACCGCGGACTTGCCGGGGCATTCAATACCCAAGTGTTCCGCATGATCCGTAAAGCCGCTGCGGAAGCTGAAGCCCAAGGTCAAAAAGTGACCGTGTTACCAATCGGAAAAAAGGCCATGGACGCTTATCGCCGTACGCCGTATTTCAATGCTACGCTACCGACCGACCTTGCTAAATTATACGATGGCCTGAGCTTCGACAAGGTGTCTCCGGTCGCTGAATTGATCATGGATCGTTTTGCGGCAGGCGAATTCGACCACGTGGTGGTGTTCTACAATAAGTTCAAGAACGCCGCTGTTCAATACCCCACGAAGCAGCCCTACTTGCCGATCGCACCGGCTGCATCCGACAACAAGGTTGCAAAGACACAGAACGTGGACTACATCATGGAACCGGATCGCCGGACCATCGTTGAAGAGATCATTCCCAAGAGCTTGAAGATCCAGCTTTACAAGGCACTGTTGGACAGCAACGCTTCAGAACACGGTGCCCGCATGACCGCCATGCACAAGGCAACAGACAACGCGGACAGCATGTTGAAGGAGCTGAAGTTGACCTACAACAAAGCACGCCAAGCTTCCATTACCAACGAGATCCTTGAGATCGTTGGTGGGGCTGAAGCGTTGAAGGGATAACAGCACCCACCGGGTGGGGCAGAGGCGTTGAAAGGGTAGATCTCTTTTGTTATTCCTTATCGATCCAACCCGGATCTTGGGTTGTCGAGCGTTGCGTATTCCGTTAATGCAGCGTGTATCGTCCGAAGAACTCCGGATAGATGACGGTCTTTTTAGTTGCAGATCATTTAACGAGTGAGCAATTCGACTCCGATATGACGGTATTCCACACAAGGCTAACGTTCAAAACAAAATAGATCACCGCTGTTGTTTTGTTGCTCGGAAGAAATACATTTGTCCAAACACAAAACCAATAACCACCACCATGAAAAGATATGTATTGGCAGTCTCCGTCGCTATTGCATGCATCGCGACAGCACAAGCACAGACACAGTATCGTCCTGCCGGAGGAGAAAAGAACTTGGAATTGATGATCGCTCCCTTAAGTGGCAGCCCCGTTACGATGGCCGGTATCAAGTTCCGTAAATTCGGATCTGCGACCTCCGCTATGCGCCTGGGTGTTTTCTTGGGATTCCAGAATAAGACCACCATTACGCAGGATGAGGATGGCGAGTCCGATATGCTCGAATTGAAGGACAAGGAGAGCAGCATTACCATCGCTGTGCAGCCCGGTCTTGAGAAGCACATGACGGGTACCGATCGCCTTTCACCGTACATCGGTGGATACTTGGACCTGAGCTTTACCAACAAGAACACGAAGAAAGAAACCCAACTGAACCTGAACGACAACAAACGCGAGGTGGGCTATGAAAAGAAGACCAGTGGTAGCTTGGGAATTGGCCTGAACGCCGTCGCCGGCTTCGATTATTATCTCGCCAAGTCGCTCTATTTCGGCACTGAGCTCGGCTTTGGCTTTGCTGCGACCATGCCCATGAAGAGCAAGACCGAGACGGTAGCGGCCAACGACGACAATACCGGCACAGCCACCACTAACACCGATGGGAAGAAGGACAACGTAAGCAGCATCCAGCTCGGACCAAATGTAGTAGGCCAGTTGCGACTTGGATGGCTCTTCTGAGCAAGGCTCACACAACCTGAAAACACCAAAATATGAACAGCGTTACAACCACATTCCGGAACCTGCTCAGGTTTACTTTGCCACTCGCCTTGATCGGCTTTCTGGTGATCTCGTGCAACAAGGAAACGGTGTCCGTGACCAAACCTGCGAAGGCAACTGAAATTACGGACCCGGTCCTGAAACGCAAGCTCTGGCAAAAGGGCCAGGAGCTACCTGCAGTGGGCATCTATAACCGTACAATGGATGAGGTCCTCGTGTTCCGTTCGAAAAACGATGGTTCAAGGGACTTCTCGTTTTCCACCATACCTGCTTCCGGCATCAATTTCGCCTCAAGCAATGGCGGCCAGTGGGTCTGGACCGATGAAGGTGGTATTGTCGTGATCACCGAACCGCAAGCCGGCATGGGCGCAGGCGGAGGAACGGTTTACGCTGGCAATACCATGCTTGATATTGACTTTGCCGTGTGCTTCGCACTGGGAGATACAAACACCACCGGAGGTGGTCTTTTCGGTCCGGACATGGGAGACGTGGCCGGTGTGATTGGGATCTCCGGAGATTTCGAAGCCTTACAGAACGGAAACTTCGAAGATGGTGAAGATCCATTCCAGTATTTCTACGGGTTCGCTTACTACTTCGTGTATGCTGATGACCTCAGCGACACCAGCTACGAAGTGCTCAACTGGATCGATGACCTCGATCAACCCGAAGAGGATCTGCAGGATTTCAGTTTCGCATTCATCATCAGTTTCCAGAACGATGGAGGGATCTACCTCTCCAAGGACGGAGATATCACGGTGAATGGAGGATCCATGGAATTCAATGGGAATTATTACGCTATTGAAGGTGTGGGCTTCTTCGACGACGAAGATGGTGAGGACGCATCCTACTCGACCGTAAGTGGTTACGGGACGATGGGGTGTAACCCCTAAGGAACTCATGAAACAAAGGGGGCTGTCTCGTAAGAGACGGCCCTTTTTCTTTTTCCTGTCCTAGAATAGATTGACACCATTCCGCTCTAGAATGGAAGAGTCAACTAGGAGTGGGACAAGACGAAATAAACGAGATCATCACAGGGCTCCCGGTAATCGTATGCAGAAATGACGCTCATAGACACCTTTCTTAGAATGCACTGCTCGTTACCCTACGCGTCCTTCCGGAGTGTGAACCGTAGTACAGGATCGAGAACTCAAAGGCTCCGTTCTTGCGCGTGTAATTCCGTAAAGGAGATACGTTGATATCGTAGCTGAATCTGAAAGCCGCATTGCTGTGCTTAAGACCCACCTGGGCAATGACCGCATCCCTTACCCGGTATGAACAACCCACGACCGCGCTATAAGGAGTGCCGGCGATCCCGATCTCCGACATCATACCTGCGTTGATCTGTTGATCATTTCCTTGCCGCATGTATAGCCCCACAGGGATCACAAAGATGCCCGTCGCCACCTCTACGCGAGCGCCAGCATTCACGGAGAAACGGATCGGCAGATCACTCTTGGTCGTTCGCAGTACGGACTCATCCGGTGTGGTGACATGGAACATCGCGAAGTTGCCGAAAGGGTTGACACTCTTGCGTGAGTTCGTGCTCCTGTATGCGATACCTGCAGAAACATCGGGCATCCACCTTGATCCTCTTTGCATGAACTCCCCGGAAGGTAGGTCACTGTTGAAATAACCGTCGTTGTATTGGGCATCCCAAAGAAGTTGTTGATCGTTCATTTTCTTATATAGCAAGCCAAGGTGTACACCAACCGATAGCGTGTGTTTGGCCTTAGGGTCGGAAACGTTGTAGGCCCCGTCAGCACCAAGCTGGAAAGTGTTCATGATCCCAGCCATGTTGTAGTTGACCATGCTCAATCCTACCCCGAAACGCCTCTGCAACGACACATCATAAGCGAAACCAGTGGTAAGGAAACTGCTCGACAAACTGTTCCATTGGCTCCGCACATTGCTGGTCATGCGGAAATCAGCGTTCTCGTACATGCCAGTTAAAGCAGGGTTCAATGTGTTCGGTGCGGTCTCGTACTGTGACAAGTGCGCATCTTGGGCGAAGTTGGTTGTGCCCGCGCAGATTGCAAGGGCAACGGCGAGCTGTGTTTTCAAGTTTTTCATGGGGCTCTTCGTTCTGCTTATCGTATTAAGGTCATTTTACCCGACCTGTCATGGAGTGTTCCATCAGTCGTAGTGGCGATCACGGAGTACACATACACCCCATTGATCTCCGGCTTGCCCTCGTGCGTTCCATCCCAGCCGAAGGTTGGATCAGTGGTCTCGAAGATCATTTCACCCCAGCCGTTATACACTTTCAGGTGCATGGTCTCGAATGGACCTCCGCGGACGTAGAACACATCGTTCACGCCATCGCCGTTCGGACTGAACGCGTTCGGCAGTTTCGGTGGAAGGATGTCCTTTACAGCGATGCTGATCAACAATGAATCTCGATCTGTACAGCCCGCCGCGTTCGTCACCGTTTGGATGATGATGAACTGACCATCTTCGGTGTACTCGTGTACAGGTTCCGCAATGATTGCGCCTTGGTCATCCCCGAAATCATACTGCCAGTTCGTTGCACCGAAGGAGTTGTCCGTGAATTCCATCGGCGTATCCGTGAATGGATCACCTGTTATCGTGAAGCCGGCCACTGGCGCATTCAACACATCAATGGTACGGGTAACAGTGCTACTGCAGCCGTTCTGCGCGAAGACCGTTAGCGTTGCCAAGTACTGACCTTGTGTGTCAAAGCTGGTGGTGGTCTGCGGACCAGAACCACTGGCCCCGTTGCCGAAGCTCCAGTTCCAACCGATGATCGGCGCACCCGTCGTGGTGCTCGTGCTGGTGAACTGCGTCTGTGATCCCGCGCAGGCATTGCTCACCGTGAAATCGGCTTGCAGTGGGTTCACGAAGGAGAGCATCACCGTATCGCTCACGGCCGCACACACACCGTTGCCGGTGGTGGTGAGGATCATACGCACGGTACCGAGTTGCTCGTCCGTGTTGCCCGGTTCGTAGGCGGCGTTCGGCACAGTGTTGCTTGGCAGGAAGAAGCCTGATCCGTTCGAGCTCCACAGCACACCATTTGCGCCGGTGAAGGCTCCGGAGAGGTCGACTGTTGCACTCGCATCGCACACATTGATGTCATTACCAGCGCTCACGGTCGGCACGGCTTGCAATGCCACCATCATGGTATCCACATCCGCAGGGCAACCCATGTTACCTGTTGTGGTGAGGATGAAGCGCAGTTCGCTGAACACCATGTCCGTTGCACTTGGCACGTAGGTGGCGCCCAAGGTCGAAGCATCCGGAAGGAAGGTTCCTGTTCCGTTGGTGCTCCATGCACCGCCACTCACACCGGCAATACTTCCGCCGAGAGCGATCGGATCCATGTCCGCGCATACTGTTTGATCACTGCCCGCATTCGCGATACGCGTTGGTCCGATGTCGATGAACACTGAGTCCGAGGCGTTGGCACACGTGCCTGTTCCGAAGGCTGTTAGCACGAGGTACACACCACCAGCGATGCTATCGTTAGCGGTCGGCACGTACGTTGCGTTAAGGGCAGTCGCATCCGGAGTGAAGCTGCCTGTACCCATGGTGATCCACTGCACCGATCCTTGGTTCTGTGCGTTGCCGTTCAGTTGCACATTCTCCAATCCACTGCACAGCAGTAGGTCCACACCTGCGTTCACCGTAGGTGGCACATGGTAGCTCACCACAAGTGTGTCGCGACCGGCAGGACAGCCTTGGTTATTCGTAGTGCTCAGGATCAAGTTGATGTTGCCGATGGCGTAATCCGCAGCACCAGGAATGTAAGTTGCGTTCAGTGAACTGGCATTCGGCATGAAGGAACCTGTGCCGCTGGTCGTCCACGTACCGGTCGTAGTTCCTGCCACCACACCATTCAGCGCCACGTTCGGATCGGTGCTGCAAGCGATGATGTCCATTCCTGCTGCCGCATCCAAGCCGCCGCCGAAGCTGATCACCAACTGATCTGAAACCGCACTGCAAGGTTGCATCCCCGTAGTGGTCACGGTGAGTGTTACAGTGCCTGCAATGCTATCCGCAGCGCTTGGTGTATACAGCGTAGCCAATGCATTCGGGTCGAAGAAGGTTCCCGTTCCCGAGGTGGTCCACATGCCACCACCTGCATTCGCAGCGTTCGCAGTAACCTGTACCGGAGCCGCTGTGCAAGCAATGATGTCCGCACCTGCCGTGATGTTCGGCAGCGCGTTCACCGCGATCACCACCACATCCGATGCAGGCAAGCAGGAACCTCCCGTGATCGTCGTAAGCGTCAGGTTCACTTGACCTGCAGCGATATCAGCAGCGCTCAAGGTGTAGGTCGCATTCGGGTTGGTGCTGTTGCTAAAGAAGCCTGAACCAGCGCTGCTCCACTGCACACCTTGCGCACCACCACTGAAGTTACCAGCGAGTAGTGCGATCGGCGAATTCGCGCAGAGCGCTTGGTCGGCACCGGCATACGCGAAGCTGCTGCTACCGAAGGTGAGCACCATTTGGTCCTGCAATACTGGACAGGTACCCGTGTTCGTTGCGGTGAACGTGAGCACCACGGATCCGTTGGTGACATCACCGGCGGAGAAGAAATACTGTGCGTTCAACACATCGGCGCTTGGTTGGAAGGTGCCCGAACCGGTAGCGGTCCAGATGCCCGAAGGCGATCCGTTCTGCACGGTGGCCAGCATGTTCGCATGATCCGATGCGACGCAAACGTTCTGGTCAGGACCCGCACTTACGATGAGGCCGCTGGTGAGGTAGATGGTCATCGCATCGGTCACTGCATTGCAGTTCGCGTTGTTCAGCGAAGTGAGCGTGAAGGTGATGGAGCCATTCGCCACGTCCGCAGCACTGGCGATGTAGGTCGTGTTCAATGCACCTGCATTGGCGATCGTGCCGGTACCGTTGGTGGTCCACTGGCCCGCGTTCGTGATGCCCGAGATCGTTCCGTTCAGGTCGAACTGCGTCACTTGGTCGCAGTAGGTCTGATCTGGTCCCGCGTTCACGTATGGCGCAGGTGTCAAAGTCAGCAGCAGATCATCCACCGCATTGTTACAGGTTCCCGGTGCGGTCAGCGTCAGCGTTACACTACCGATCGCGGTGTCGATCGCGCTCGGGATGTAGGTCGGCGTGAGCACGTTGGCATTCGGGAAGAAGGAACCCGTACCCGATGTGGTCCACTGCACTTGCGTGGCATCACCGCTCAATGTTCCGGTCAGAACGGTCACTGCGTTGTTCGCGCAAGCCGTCACATCAAGTCCTGCATTCACCGTGCCCGCAGGCTGGATCGCGATGAACATCGTGTCGATCGCCGCAGCACAAACACCTGTGTTCGTAGCTGTCAGGACGAGGTTCACACCGCCAGCGAGCTGGTCGTTCGCACTTGCTTGGTAGATGTTGCTCAACGCAGTGTTCGCGTTGGCGAATGTGCCACTACCCAAGGTGCTCCAGGTCCCACTGTTCGAAGCGCCGCTGATGGATCCGTTGATCACCACATCCAGGTCGCCGAAGCATGTCACTTGATCAGCACCCGCGTCCGCCACCGACTCCGGTGTGATGGTCAGCACCATTTGGTCCATCGCATTGTCGCAACTGTTCACGCTCCATGTGAAGGTGAGTGTGCTCAAGGCCGGATCACCAGGGGCGATCTGGTACACCGCGTTTGCTGCACTTGCGCTAGGCGAGAAACTACCAGCACCCGTGGTCGTCCACTGGCCCTGGGTCGCATTGCCGGTGATCGTTCCGTTCAGTTGTATCGTGCTCGTCGTGGAACACACCGTTTGATCGACACCCGCGCTTGCGATCGCGTTCGGCAGGATGGTGATGGTCATCACATCGCTCACAGCGTTGCAGAGACCATTGCTGGTAGAGGTAAGTGTGAGGTCGACCGTACCGCTCAGCGAATCGAGGCTGCTGGCGATGTAGGTCGCGTTAAGTGTACTCGGGCTCGGGCTGAACACCCCTGTGCCGGAAGTGCTCCACATACCTGAGGTAGCACCGCCCTGGACGGTACCGCTCAATGGTACTTGCAGTTGGTTCGAGCAGGTGATCAGATCCGCACCTGCGCTCACCACAGGCGAAGGCGTTACGGTGATCGTCACTTGATCGGTCACTGCGATACAGTTGCCGTTGCCCGTAGTTGTAAGAGTGAGTTGCACACTACCCGATCCCAATTCGAAGGCATTCGGCACATACTGTGCGTTCAGTGCTTGCGCATTCGGCGTGAAGGTTCCCAGACCACCTGTCCACTGTGCACCTGTTGCCACCGTGATGGCACCGTTCAAGGTCACCACCGGGTTGTTCATGCACACATCCAGGTCCACACCGGCGTTCACCGTCGGTGCTGGAGTGAAGGTCACGACCACCGTATCGCGCACCGCGATGCAGTTGCCATTGCCCGTACTTGTCAAGTACAGAGACAGCGAACCTGCGGCGAGTTCACCAGCGCTCGGCGTGTAAACCGGGCTCAGTACGTTGGCGTTCGGCGCGAAGGCTCCGCTGCCACCCGTCCAAGAAGCGCCACTTGCGTTGGTCACGTTGCCGGTGAGTTGCACTGCGCTGTTGTTCGCGCAGATCTGCAGATCGTTACCAGCGCTCGCGATAGGTGAACCGGTGAAGACGATCGTCATTTGATCGGTAACTGCAGGGCAGAACGCCGTGCCCGTGGAGCTCAAGGTCAGCGTCAGCGAACCAGCAGCGATCTCAGCGGCTGTTGGCGCGTACTGCGTGGCCAGCATGGTATTGCTCGGGAAGAAGATACCCGCACCACCGCTCCATGCTCCACCCGGCGCGTTGCCGACGAAGCCGTTCAGTTGCACGTTGGAGTTGTTCGCGCAGATCTGCTGATCCGGACCCGCGTTCACCACAGGAACAGGATCCACCAGGACGATCAGGCTATCCCTCACTACCGTGCAATTCCCGTTGCCCGTGCTGCGCAATACCAATGTGAATTGGCCGGAAGCGATCTCCGCAGCCGAGGGGAAGTAGGTCGCGTTCAGCGCGGTGTTGCCCGGCGTGTACGATCCAGTTCCTCCGGTCCAAAGACCACCGGTCGCAACAGTGATCACACCATTCAGGCTCACCTGTGCAGCGTTCGCACAGATGTGCGCATCCGGTCCGGCGTTCACCGTCGGTGCTGGAGTGAACTGCACTTGAACGGAGTCTCGTGACGAGAGGCAACCACCGTTGCCCGTGGAGGTAAGGAAGAGCCAAACCTGACCGCTCGCGATCTCCGCCGCGCTCGGTGTGTAAGCTGCGTTCAGAGCGCTCGCGTTCGGCATAAAAGCGCCAGCACCACCGCTCCAGGTACCACCCGTCGCGTTGATCACTTGACCGCCGAGATGCACGACCGCATTGTTCGCGCAGAGCGATTGAGGCGTTCCCGCTTCCACGATCGGCGCGGCTGTGATGGTCAACACCACTTGGTCGGCAACCGCATTGCACAAGCCATTGCCCGTGCTGGTAAGCGTGATGGTCGCGCTACCAGCAAGCACTTCGGCCGCGCTCGGCGTGTAGATCGCGCTCAGGTTCGCAGCGCTCGGCGAGAAGGTTCCCGCACCGCTCCAGATACCACCGGTCGCGTTCTGCACGGATCCGGCCAGTTGAGCAGCGGGATTGTTCGCGCAGGAAGTGAGCGCCGCTCCAGCATCCACGATCGGCGATGGGGTGATGGTGATCACCACCTGGTCGCTTACCGGACTGCAGGTGCCGTTGCCAACCGTTGTCAACGTGAGCGAGACGGTGCCTGCTGCGATCTCCGAAACGCTCGGCATGTAGCTCGCATTCAGCGCAGCGTTGTTCGGTGTGAAGGTTCCATTACCGCCGCTCCAGAGTGCACCTGTCGCAACAGTGATCGCACCGTTCAGGGCAACCGCTGCATTGTTCGCACAGGAGAAGAGGTCCGAACCGGCATTGGCCGTCGGCGCAGGTGTGAAGGTGTAGCTCACGACATCACTCACAGCGATACAACCATTGTTCCCCGTTGAGGTGAGGGTCAAGGTCACGGATCCCGCCGCCAGCTCACCCGCAGATGGTGTGTACACAGCATTGAGGGTGTTGGCATTGGGACTGAAACCACCCTGCGCGCCGGACCAAGTACCACCGCTAGCCACGGTGATGCTCCCCGCGAGCTGGATGATCGAGTTGTTCATGCAATACACCCCTCCAGCGCCAGCCTCAACGACCGGTGCCGGTGTAATGGTGATGGCAACCTGATCGCTCACTTGGCTGCACAGACCATTTTCAGTGCTTGTCAACGTGAGTGTTGCAACACCTGCGGCGATCTCCGCTGCACTCGGTGTGTACGTCGCGTTCAACGCGCTGGACGATGGGCTGAAGATGCCGCCACCTGTCCAAATACCACCAGCCGCGTTCAAAACCGAGCCGTTCAATTGCAGTGTCGCATTGTTCGCACAGACCGACTGGGCGGTTCCCGCATCCACGATCGGGGAAGGCGCAATGGTGACCACTACTTGGTCTGATACCGCGCTGCATAGGCCGTTGCCAACAGTGGTGAGTGTGAGGGTAGCCGTACCCGCTGCGATCTCCGCCGCGCTAGGCACGTATGTCGCGTTCAAAGCAGTGTTGTTCGGGCTGAAGCCACCAGATCCACCGGTCCACAGACCGCCCGTGGCCACGGTGATCGCACCGTTCAGTGCCACGCTCGCGTTGTTCGCGCAGCTGTTGAGGTCCGAACCGGCGTTGGCTGTTGGCGCAGGGGTGAACGTGTAGCTCACCGCATCGTTCACTGCCGTACAACCGTTATTGCCTGTGGTGGTCAAGGTCAGTGTCACCTGGCCGGCGGCGAGTTCACCAGCGGAAGGTGCGTAGGTCGCATTCAGTGCATTCGCATTCGGCGTGAACGTTCCACCCGCACCAGACCAGGTTCCACCATTCGCGACTGTGACACTGCCGTTGAGTTGAATGCCTGCATTGTTCGCACAGCGCACCCCATCTGTACCAGCACTCGCGGTCGGCGATGCGGTGAAAGTGATCAGCACGTTGTCCGAAACCGGAACGCAGTTGCCGTTGCCGATCGTGGTCAACGTCAAGGTCATGGTGCCTGCGGCCACCTCGGCCGGGGTCGGCGTGTAGCTCGCGTTCAGCGAAGCGATCGAAGGCGTGAACGTGCCCGCACCACCGCTCCATTGGCCACCACCGGCGCCGCTCACCGAGCCGCCGAGTTGGACTTGTGCGTTGTTGGAACAGACCGCGATGTTGCTACCGGCGTTCGCGCTTGGGGAGGCGATGATGGTGATCACCATCTGATCGTTCACCGAGTTGCACAAGCCGTTACCCGAGCTGGTCAAGGTCAGCGTTGCGGTACCCAGGGCCACTTCTGCAGGGCTCGGGAGATAGGTCGCGTTCAAGGTGGTCGCGTTCGGTGTGAAGGATATACCGCCGCCGCTCCACACACCGCCAGTGGCGATGGTCACCGAGCCGTTCAAGATCACCGTCGGATCGTTCGCGCACACCGTGCGGTCGAGACCAGCGTTCACCACAGGGCTCTGCGAGAAGAAGATCGTCATTTGGTCGCTCACCGATGCGCAGCTACCATTCCCGGTGCTGCTCAAGGTGATGGTCACGGAGCCGTTGGCGAGTTCCGAAGTACTTGGCGTGTACACCGCGTTCAGTGCATTGATGCTCGGCGAGAACGTGCCGGTACCACCGCTCCAGATGCCACCGCCCGCATTGCTCACGCTTCCGGCCATCTGCACGTTTGAATTGTTGGCGCAGACCGTCTGGTCCACTCCAGCATTCACCACAGGTGCTGGTGCGATCGTGATCAATACTTGATCCGACACGCCGTTGCATAATCCGTTGCCCGTGCTGCTCAAGGTGAGCGTCACCGTACCAGCCGCGATCTCACCAAGAGTTGGCGTGTAGGTCGCGTTCAGATTCGTGTTGCTCGGGTTGAAAGTGCCCGAACCACCGCTCCAAACACCGCCGGTCGCGTTGTTGACCACACCGGTCAATTGCGCCGTGGATTGGTTCGCACATGTGTTGATGTTCACGCCCGCATTCACGATTGGTGCAGGTGTGATGGTGATCGTGATCTGATCGCTCACCGGATTGCTGTTGCCGTTCCCCACCGAGGTGAGCGTCAAGGTCACAGTGCCTGCTGTGATCTCCGCTGCGCTCGGCGTGTAGATCGCATTGAGTGCGCTATTACCCGGGTTGTAGGTGCCCGTCCCGCCGCTCCAGATGCCACCGGTAGCAATGGTGATCCCCCCGTTCAGTTGCAATGCAGGATTGTTCGCACAGACCGTTTGATCAGGACCCGCGTTCGCCGTCGGTGCTGCGCCGAATGTGATCGTCATTTGATCCGTTGCGGGCGAGCAGCTCGCATTACCGGTGGTGATCAAGGTCAGCGTCACACTACCCGCAGCGATCTCCGCTGGGGTCGGCGAGTACACCGCGTTCATCGTGGTGCTGTTCGGGTTGTAGGTACCTGCACCACCCGTCCACTGTGCACCCGTGGCGATAGAGAAGCTACCCGCCAACGTGGTGTTCGCGTTGTTGCTGCTCACGGTCTGGTCAGGACCCGCATTAGCGATCGGAGCCTGTGTGTAGGTTATCGTCACCGCATCGTTCACTGCTGCACAAGTGCCGTTGCCGGTCGTGGTTGCGATCAGCGTTACCGATCCGTTCACGACTTCGATCGGCGAAGGCGAGTACGTAATGTTCTGTGCCGTGCTTCCAGGGCTGTACACACCGGTTCCGCCGGACCATTGTACACCTGTAGCAACCGTGATCACAGCGGCCAGCGTAGCGGTCGCGTTGTTGCCGCACACCGACTGATCCACACCGGCATTCACCGTTGGTGCGGGCGTGATCGTGTAGGTCACGTTGTTCGTTACCGCATTGCAAAGACCGTTGCCTGCAGAGGTCAAGGTCAGTGTTACCGTACCCGCGGTGATCTCCGCAGCGGTCGGCGTGTAGGTCGCGTTCAGTGTGATGTTGTTCGGGCTGAAGGATCCAGCGCCACCGCTCCATACTCCACCCACGGCACCGGTCACGGTACCATTCAAGGCGATGGCCGCCGCGTTCGCGCAAACACTTCCGTTCGTACCTGCGTTCACGATCGGCGCAGGTGTGTAGGTGATGATCTTCGTTGAAGTCGCAGGTGCGCAGTTGCCATTGCCGGTCGTGGTCAAGGTCAGCGTGACTTGTCCAGCGGCGAGGTCACCTGCGCCTGGGTTGTAGGTCGCGTTCAGCGTGTTCGCGTTCGGCGAGAACGTTCCTGTTCCACCGGTCCAGGTTCCACCGGTCGCAACCACCACGCTGCCACCGAGTGCCACAGCCGCATTGTTCGCGCAACGGGTAACGTTCGCACCAGCGTTCGCAGATGGTGGATCGGTGAAAGTCAAGAGCACTTGATCGGTCACCGCGTTGCACAAGCCATTGCCTGTGGTGGTCAAGGTGAGCGTCACACTACCAGCTGCGATCTCGGCCGCGGTCGGCGTGTAGATCGCGCTCATGTTCGTGGTGCTTGGATCGAAGGTGCCTGCACCACCGCTCCAGATGCCACCCGTGGCGATCGAGAACGCACCGGACAATCCCGTCGCCGCATTGTTCGCGCAAAGCACACGATCCGCCCCGGCGTTGGCCGTTGGCGCTGCCGTGATGCTGTACGTCACTTGATCGTTCACTGCGTTGCAGTTGCCGTTGCCCGTCGTGGTCAACGTCAGTGTGACAGTACCGGCAGTGCGTTCAGCAGCGCTCGGTGTGTACACAGCATTCAACGTGGTGTTGTTCGGGTTGTAGGTGCCCGTGCCGCCGCTCCAAGTCACACCCGATGCACCGGTAAGCGCACCAGCAAGTGTGATGGCGGAGTTGTTCGCGCAAACGGTTCCGTTCGCGCCGGCATCCACAGTAGGCGCGGGCGTGAAGGTGATGACCTTGCTATCCGACACGGCGTTGCAGTTGCCGTTGCCGGTAGAGGTCAGCGTAAGCGTCAATGTGCCCAACGCGAGTTCCGCAGGCGTCGGCGTATAGGTCGCGTTCAGCGTCGTGTTGTTCGGCGTGAAGGATCCTGCGCCGCCGCTCCAGATACCGCCGGTTGCGACACCGACCGTACCACTAAGCGATACGGCCGCATTGTTCCGGCATACCGACACATCAATTCCTGCATCCACCGAAGGACTTGGTGTGAAGCTGATCAGCACTTGATCCGCAACAGCCACACAATTGTTGTTCCCGGTCGTTGTCAATGTCAGCGTCACCGAACCGTTCGAGATCTCCGAAGCGGTCGGCGTGTAGGTCGCATTCATCAGCGTGGCACTTGGGCTGAAAGTTCCCGCGCCACCGCTCCAGATTCCGCCTGTCGCAACCGTGAACGATCCGTTCATCGTGGCCACGGCGTTGTTCGAGCACAACGACTGATCCACACCGGCGTTGGCCGTCGGTGCTGGCGTGATGCTGAAGGTCACCTGATCGCTCACCGCGTTGCAGTTGCCGTTGCCAGCAGAGGTCAGCGTGAGCGTTACGGTACCTGCATTGCGTTCCGCAGTAGTGGGCTGGTAGGTCGTGTTGAGCGTTGCGTTGTTCGGCGTGAAGACACCTGCGCCACCGCTCCAGATCGCGCCGGTCGCACCGCTCACCGATCCGTTCAAGGTGATCAGCGAAGCATTCGAGCAGACCGTTCCGTTCGCACCGGCATCCACTACAGGTGCTGGAGTAAAGGTGATCGTGCGTGTGCTGGCGACCGCATTGCAATTGCCATTGCCCGTCGTCGTCAAGGTCAGTGTCAGTGTGCCCGCTGCGAGTTCCGCTGGGGTCGGCGTATAAACCGCGTTCAAGGTCGTGTTGTTCGGGGTAAAGGATCCCAGGCCGCCGCTCCAAATACCACCTGGGGCGCCGGAAACCGAACCGGTCATCGTCACCTGCGGATTGTTCACACAGATCGAAACAGGAGTTCCCGCGTTCGCAACAGGAGCAGGCGTGAAGTCGATCGTGATCTGATCGAGAACGGCGACACAGTTGTTGTTGCCTGTCGTTGTCAGCGTAAGCGTGACCGAACCGGTCGCGATCTCAGCAGCCGTTGGCGTGTAGGTCGCATTCAGGTTCGTGGTGCTCGGCGTGAAAGCGCCTGCACCGCCGCTCCAAACACCGCCTGTGGCAACCGTCACACTTCCCGTAAGGGTTGCAACCGCATTGTTCGCGCAACGCGATTGGTCCGGACCAGCATTGGCCGTCGGCGAAGGAGTGATCGAATACGTCACCTGATCGCTCACGGCGTTGCAGTTGCCGTTGCCCACCGTGGTGAGCGTGAGTGTCACGGTTCCGGCAGTGCGTTCAGCAGCGCTCGGGGTGTACACAGCGTTCAACGTCGCGTTGTTCGGGTTGTACGTGCCTGTGCCACCGCTCCAGACAGCGCCAGTGGCACCACTCTGTGAACCGGCCAAAGTGATCGCGGAGCTGTTCGCGCAAACCGTTCCGTTCGGACCAGCATTCACCGAAGGGGCAGGCGTGAAGTTGATCACACGGCTGCTCTGTACCGGATTGCAAGTGCCGTTTCCGGTGCTCGTCAAGGTCAGTGTCAAGGTGCCACCTGCGATCTCACCCGCTGTCGGCGTGTATGTCGCGGTGAGTGTGGAATTGTTCGGGCTATAAGTGCCCGTGCCGCCGCTCCATACACCACCGGTCGCTCCCGTAACGCTGCCGCTCAAGCTCACTTGTGCGTTGTTCGCGCAGAGCGATACCGGCGCACCAGCATTCACCACTGGTGCTGCCGTGAAGTTGATCGTCATTTGATCGGTCACCGCGACGCAGTTACCGATCCCTGTGGTCGTCAAGGTGAGTGTCACAGAGCCGTTCGCGATCTCAGCGGCACTTGCCGTGTAGATCGCACTCATGTTCGTGGTGCTAGGATCGAAGGTTCCATTGCCACCGCTCCACATACCGCCTGTAGCGACAGTGGACGAACCGCTCAGTGTTACGGCAACGTTGTTCGCGCAGACCGTGCGGTCCACACCCGCATTCACGGTTGGTGAAGGCGTGATGGTGAAGGTCACCGCATCGCCTACCGCGTTGCAGCTGCCGTTACCAACCGTAGAGAGTGTCAGCGTCACTGTACCTGCGATACGCTCGGCAGCGCTCGGTGTGTACACCGCGTTCAATGTGGTGTTGTTCGGGTTGTAGGTGCCCGTTCCGCCACTCCAGATCGCACCCGTTGCGCCAGTGAAGGCACCGGCCAGGGTGATGTTCGCGTTGTTGGAACACACGCTCGCGTCAGGTCCGGCGTTCACCGTTGGCGCTGGCGTGAATGTGATGATGCGCGCGCTCGATACCGGATTGCAATTGCCGTTCCCCGTGCTGGTCAGCGTCAAAGTCACCGTGCCCGCAGCGAGATCCGAAGCGCTCGGCGTATAGGTCGCACTGAGTGTGGTGTTGTTCGGCGCGAAAGTGCCGGAACCGCCGGTCCATGCACCGCCCGTTGCACCAAATACACTACCGTTCAAGCTCACTTGAGCATTGTTCGCGCAGAGCGAGACCGGCGCACCGGCGTTCACTGTAGGTGCATCGGTGATGCTGATCACCATCTGATCGGTCACCGCATTACACGTTCCGTTGCCGGAGGTCGTCAAGGTCAAGGTCACGATACCCGCCGTGATCTCTGCCGCGCTCGGCGTGTAGATCGCACCCATGTTCGTGGTGCTCGGATCGAAAGTGCCTGCACCACCACTCCAGATACCTCCGGTAGCGATCATGAAGGAACCATTCAAGGCTACGGCAACGTTGTTCGCGCACACCGTGCGATCCAGACCAGCGTTCGCAGTTGGTGCAGGGGTGATGGTGAAAGTCACCTGGTCGCTTACCGCGCTGCAATTGCCGTTGCCAACCGTAGTGAGTGTGAGCGTTGCCGTGCCGGCGGCACGTTCAGCAGCGCTCGGCGTGTACACCGCGTTGGTGCTCGTGTTGTTCGGGTTGTACGTGCCCGTTCCACCGCTCCAGATCACTCCGGTCGATACGGTGAAGGCACCCGCAAGCGTGATCGCGGAGTTGTTTGCGCACACTGTCGCGTTCGGACCGGCATTCACCGTTGGTGCGGGCGTAAAGGTGATGACACGGCTATCAGAAACGCTGTTGCAGTTGCCGTTGCCCGTCGTGGTCAATGTCAGAGTCAATGTACCTGCAGCGAGTTCCGCTGGGGTCGGTGCGTAGGTCGCGTTGAGGGTGGTATTGTTCGGCGTGAAGGATCCTGCACCACCGCTCCAGATACCACCGGTCGCGATCGTCACTAATCCGCCCATCGGCACGCTGGCGTTGTTGCGGCACAAGGTCAAGTCAGGACCAGCGTTCGCAGTGGGGCTTGCGGTGAAGGACAGTTGCACCTGGTCGGTCACAGCGATGCACGTGCCGTTGCCGGTCGTGGTCAACGTCAGTGTCACGTTCCCGTTCGCGATCTCCACCGCCGTCGGCGTATAGGTCGCGCCCATGTTCGTGGTGCTCGGGCTGAAAGAACCATTTCCACCGCTCCAGATACCACCGGTCGCAACCGTGAAGGATCCGTTCAAGGTCGCCACCGGATTGTTGCTGCAAAGTGATTGGTCGGCACCAGCGTTGGTGGTCGGAGCTGGGGTGATCGAATAGGTCACGTTCGAGCTGACCGCATTGCAATTGCCATTGCCTGCGGAAGTCAAGGTCAGCGTAACCGTACCAGCAGTGCGTTCAGCAGCGCTCGGTGTGTAGACCGCGTTCAGCGTGGTGTTGTTCGGATTGTACGTCCCCGTACCTCCGCTCCAGATCGCGCCGGTAGCACCGATCACCGATCCGTTCAAGCTGATCGTTGCGTTGTTCGTGCAAACGGATCCGTTCGCACCAGCATTCACGATCGGCGATGGCGTGAAGGTGATCACCTTGTTGCTCATCACCGGGTTGCAATTGCCATTGCCCGTGCTGGTCAATGTCAGTGTCAGCGTTCCACCAGCGATCTCTGCCGCGGTAGGTGTGTAGGTCGCGGTAAGCGAAGTGTTGTTCGGGTTGAAAGTGCCCGTGCCACCGCTCCAAATGCCGCCGGTCGCGCCGATCACTGATCCGCTCAAACTCACTTGTGAATTGTTCGCACAGAGCGAAACTGCCGCGCCCGCGTTCACAGTTGGCGCATCCGTGATGCTGATCACCATCTGGTCATTCACCGCAATACAGCTACCATTGCCCGTGGTCGTCAACGTCAGTGTGACTATGCCCGCCGTGATCTCCGCCGCGCTCGGCGTGTAGACCGCGCCCATGTTCGTGGTGCTCGGATCGAAAGTGCCTGCACCGCCGCTCCAAACACCTCCAGTAGCGATCGTGAAGGAACCGTTCAAAGCCACTGCTGCGTTGTTCGCGCACACGGTGCGATCGGGACCAGCGTTGGCGGTCGGTGCGGGAGTGATCGTGAAGGTCACCTGATCATTGACCACGCTGCAATTGCCATTGCCCACCGTGGTGAGTGTGAGCGTTACGGTACCAGCCGTGCGCTCAGCTGCGGTGGGGGTGTACACCGCGTTCATCGTGGTGTTGTTCGGGTTGTACGTGCCCGCGCCGCCGGTCCATTGAGCTCCGGTCGAAACGGTGAATGCCCCAGCCAACGTGATGTTCGAGTTGTTCGCGCAGACCGTGGCGTTCGGACCTGCATTCACGGTTGGTGATGGCGTGAACGTGATCACGCGGCTATCGGCAACCGCGTTGCAATTCCCAGTGCCGGTGGTGGTCAGCGTCAATGTCAAGGTACCCGCTGCGAGTTCCCCCGGCGTCGGCGTGTAGGTGGCATTCAGTGTGGTGTTGTTCGGCGTGTAGGAGCCAGCACCGCCGCTCCAGATCCCACCCGTTGCTACCGTTACCGATCCGCCCAGGGCTACACTCGCGTTGTTGCGGCAAAGCGATAAGTCTGCACCGGCGTCCGCGGCCGGACTTGGAGTGAAGTTCAATTGCACTTGATCTATAACAGCGATGCAAGTGCCGTTGCCGGTCGTGGTCAAGGTCAAGGTCACGAGACCGCTTGCGATCTCAGCAGCGGTCGGCGTGTAGGTCGCATTGAGGTTCGTAGTGCTCGGTGCGAAGGTGCCAGCGCCACCGCTCCAGATACCGCCCGTCGCGATGGTCACACTTCCACCCAAGGAGGCAACAGGGTTGTTGGTACACAACGATTGATCAGCACCTGCGTTAGCCGTCGGAGCGGGCGTGATCGTGTAGGTCACGTTGCTCGCTACCGCATTGCAATTACCGTTGCCTGCTGAAGTCAAGGTCAGCGTAACGGTTCCAGCCGTGCGCTCGGCAGCGCTCGGCGTGTACGTCGCGTTGAGCGTGGTGTTGTTCGGGTTGTACGTGCCCGTGCCACCGCTCCAGATGCCGCCGGTCGCACCGATCACGGATCCGTTCAATGCGATCACAGAGTTGTTCGTGCAAACCGTGCCATTCGAACCAGCACTTACAACAGGTGCTGACGTGATGGTGATCACCTTGCTGCTCGGTACCGCGTTGCAATTGCCATTGCCGGTTGAGCTTAGTGTCAGTGTCACTGTACCGGCGGCGATCTCCGCTGCGCTCGGTGTGTAGCTCGCATTCAGTGTGTTCGCATTGGGGTTGAAGGACCCGGTACCACCGCTCCATGCACCACCGGTCGCACCGGTCACACTACCATTCAATGCGACCAGCACGTTGTTCGCGCAAACCGAAACAGCAGAGCCAGCACTTACAACAGGAGCTGCGGTGAAGTTCAATCGCACTTGATCGGTCACCGCGAGGCAACCGCCGATGCCTGTCGTGGTCAAGGTCAGTATCACCGAACCGCTGGAGATCTCGCCAGGCGTCGGTGTGTACTGGGCGCCCATGTTCGTGGTGCTCGGGTCGAAGGAGCCAGCTCCTCCACTCCATACACCGCCAGTCGCCACCGTGAACGATCCGTTCAGCGTAGCAACTGCGTTGTTCGCACAAAGTGTTTGGTCAACTCCAGCGTTCGCTGTCGGAGCAGGTGTGATCGCATAGCTCACGTTCGCGCTTACCGCGTTGCAATTAGCGTTGCCGACCGTAGTGAGCGTCAGTATTACCGTGCCCGCAGTCCGTTCCGCCGCACTCGGCGTGTACACCGCGTTCATCGTGGTGTTGTTCGGGCTGTATGTGCCCGTACCACCGCTCCAAACCGCGCCCGTAGCGAGCGTGAAGGAACCGGCCAATGTGATGTCCGCATTGTTCGCGCACACCGTTCCGTTCGCCCCGGCGTTCACCGTTGGGGCTGGCGTGAAGGTGATCACCTTGTTACTCGTGACCGGCACACAGTTACCATTGCCCGTGCTGCTCAAGGTCAGCGTCAACGTGCCTGCGGCGATCTCTGCTGCAGTTGGCGTGTAGGTCGCATTGAGCGTGGTGTTGTCCGGCGTGTACGACCCCGCACCACCGCTCCATGCACCACCTGTCGCGCCGGTAACGGAACCGTTCAGCGTAACCACTGCATTGTTGGCGCAGAGCGAAACCGCAGCGCCCGCATTCACCACAGGTGCTGCTGTGAAGTTGATGAGCACTTGGTCGTTCACGGCAACGCAATTGCCGTTGCCGGTCGTTGTCATCGTCAGTGTCACTGAGCCGCTGGAAACCTCGGCTGCATCAGGCGTGTACTGCGCGGACATGTTGGTCGTACTCGGATCGAAAGAACCAGATCCGCCGCTCCAAACACCGCCAGTTGCAACAGTGAACGCTCCATTCAATTGCACCAAGGAGTTGTTCGCGCAGCGCGTTTGATCAGGGCCGGCGTTCGCGGTCGGTGTTGGCGTGAATGTCACCAACATGCTGTCCGGAACCGCACTACAAACACCGTTGCCGGTCGATGTCAATTTGATCCACACTTGGCCTGCGGTCAGTTCGGCTGCGGTCGGCGTGTAGGTCGCGTTCAGGTTGCTGTTGCTGGGCAGAAAGGCTCCCGCACCACCGGTCCATACACCGCCCACGGCGTTCAGCATACTTCCGGCTAACTGCACTACGGCATTGTTGCGGCATACGCTCTGGTCTGGACCAGCGTTCGGGATCGGCTTCGGACTGAAGGTGACGACCATCGCGTCATCAACCGGCTCGCATGGCCCCGTGGAGGTCAATGTCAACGTGACCGCACCGATCGCGAGGTCTCCAATGCTCGGATGATAGGACGCGTTCAATGCAGTTTCACTGGGAGCGAATGTTCCGCTGCCTGTTGTTGTCCAGATGCCCGTGGTGCTTCCACCGGAAACCGTTCCCGCGAGAACTACGCTATCGCCAGCACAACGCGTTTGATCTGAACCCGCGCTGATATCGATGCGCCCCGAGAATTCCGAGAAGAAGCCGTACCGGCAACCTGTACCTCCCCCTCCGTTGATGATGGCCAAGGAGAACACATCCGAGGTGTTGCTAACAATGAACGCTTGGTTCACCGGCACCTGTGTGGTGTTGTATTGGATACGCGCGGCCATCCACTCACCTCCAGTTCCTGGTACCGTTTGAAATGCCGCACCCGGTATCGTTGCCGTACCGGGTCCTGTTACTACGAAGTCGTTCTGCGATCCATTCCGGACCAAAAGATTCAAAAAGAATGCTTCGCTTGTACTTCGCGTGAAACTCAACTGCGTACTACCCGCACAATTCAGTGGTGGGAGAATCGCCATGCCTTGTTCGCAACCGAAGCCGGTGACGTGGATGGCATAAAGTGGCTTTGATCCACTGACGTACGCTGCATTGTTGCCACCACTTGGCAAGTAATCCATATCGTGGCGGTAATACTGGCCCGCGAATAGCGTGGCCACGGGGATGGGACTGCCGTCGATGTACACTTGCGTATTGTTCTGCACGGCCATCACGAATAGCGACTCGTCACCAGTGGCGTTCAAGGCGCCCTTCACTGCGACGTAATCGGTACCAAGGATGTTCACCGGGACGATCTGGTCCAACATCAGGTCGTAGCAACCGCCCGAAGGGTTGTGGTTACTGTCGTCCTTGATGGAGATCGCGACCGGTTTATCCGAAAGCACAACAGCCCCTGAAGGGTGCGTGGTAGGATCCGTGTGATTGGTGCCTGTCCATGCACAGGAATAGGTCTGGCCTATGTTAAGATCTACCGTGAACGGCGTGAGTGCTGGGTGACCGTCCACCGGAACCGGTGAGTAGATCATCACTACGGTGTTGTTCTCAGTAGCAACGATATCGAACGATGCGTAAGCCTTGTTCGGCGCAGCATACCCATGGTTGTAAAAGGGTGCGTGCTTATGCAGTGGGATGTAGAACTCCGTACCAAGGCCGTTGGCCCCTTTCAGAGCTGCGATGTCAGGATTGTTCGTGTAGCTCGGCTCGTAGTAGCAGGTGATGTTCGACGTTGCGGAAATTCGGAGACCCGTGTTCAAAACGGTGTTCGTAGGCCGCGTCTCCAATTCGACCTTCAACAAAGTGAGGTCATATCGCTGAGCCGAGTTGGCAGCCAAGTTCAATACGATCGGGACACCGCCATTGAAAGCCGGGTTGGCAGGCTGGGAAATGGTGACCACTGCCGGCTGGCCCAACGTTGTTACGTTGATGAAGATCGGCTGGTCACCATGTGAAGCGGTGACTTCCGGCGGTGCCAACCAGAATTCGGTTCCGGTCTGTGCGATGAGTTGCCCGGTCAAAAGCAACGCAAGCACGAAAAATAGTGCCTTTTTCATTCCAGTAAGTTCAATCCGGCCCATGAGTAGTGGACCGATGCCGTTCTACGCCACCATCGACGAAAAGGTTATTCCCGGTGGACCGATCAAGACTTCTGCCACATCAGTAGCGTACTTTGGCGCGGCCCTTGCGGCTTGCTCTTTCGAATGCGGCGCACTCTTCTATTACTTCTTATCGGCTTTCTTTTCGCTGTGCTCGCTTGGACCGTTCATGAGCCGGATGCAGCCGAGCAGGCTATTGGAGAGTCGCACCGCATTCAAAAGTTAATGGACCAAGGCGCAGTTGCGCTCGATCACTCCGCGGGATCAGAATTAACCAATCTTGTTCGGACAGGGGCTGATGAGTGGATGCGGGACCGCACCGCCCCTTTGGCCCAGGAACGCGAGCGTAATGGCACCATATACTTCGGTCTGTACAAAGACAGTTTGATCTGTTGGACAGGTGCGCCACCCATGGAACCGCGTTTGTTCCGAGGAGAAATGGGTAGACACCTAAAACTTTTCAATGGACTTTACATCCATGCTTCAGCACGTGAAGGTGACCTGGAGTTGCATGCGCTCCGCCCCGTATGGTCCACACCACCGATGGAGAACCGCTATATGCAGAGCGGTTTTCACCCTTCATTGAACGCACCGAATGGTCTGTTCGCGATGTTGTTAGGAACAGAAGGTCCTGAGGTGAAGGACGCGGCAGGTAAGACCATGTTCCGCGTCGCCTGGCGCGATGGGGCGCTTGAAATGGGCAATTGGGTCTGGATACGCCTATTGCTTGCCTCAATGGCCATTGCCTTTAGCATTTCCGCGTTGTGGCATTGGTCAATGCAACGTGTCATCTCCGGATACCGCTGGTCAGGCATCTTTTTATTCGGGGGAATATTAGTTGCCGTGCGACTGCTGTATCTCTATTGGGCACCGGATTCACCATTGAACCGATTGGTGTTTTTCGATCCTGCGCTATATGCCGCCTCAGCTCGTTTCCCTTCACTTGGAGACCTCTTCATTAATGCTTCACTCTTGGCCTTGATCGCTGCTTTTGTAAGGACAGCACTAAGGCGAAGCGCCAGTTCCATTATTCGACCTGCACATGTCGTAATTGGTTTTTCCATAAGTCTGATACATGCTGCATGGGTCACTCATTTGTTCATTGGCTTAGTGAATGACAGCAGTGTGGACCTTGACCTTTACCACGTGCAAGAACTCAGTTCGATCAGTGCATTGGCATTACTGAGCATAGCGCTACTCTTCGGTTCATGGGTGTTGCTCACTTCAGCCATTCTTGAACAAATTATTCCCAACGCACCGGTCAGAACCGTTGCCATTGCAGGCTCCCTTATACTCGGCTTGAGCACACTGGTCCATCATGTTATAGGGGTTTATGATACACTCCTGTTCCTTTGGCCCGTTCCCTTATTCTTCGTTCTATTGTGGGGCATTGGCCGTACACCTGGTTTTGGGAAGGTCTTGCTTGGAGTTGCTCTGGTGGCGGGAATTAGCGCTCACGTTCTTACGAAATATACGCGCAACCGCGAGCATCGCGAAAGGCAGGTGCTTGCCGAACGACTTGCAGTGCGTGAAGACCCTGTTGTTGAATTGATGTTCCGGGAATTGGCGCCCAGGTTGCGAGAAGCGGATGACCTGTACGGTATGCTCAGCGGGCTATCGCCATGCGGTTCAGTGGAATTGGACCAACGTGTTCGTCAGCGCTTCTTCAATGGATATTGGGAACGATACGATGTTCGCTTGTTCGCATTTGGGCCAGATGGCCAGGCGCTTTGTGCGACCGATCCGGATCCTCCGAAAAGCTTCGGAAGCTCACAAAGTGCCTTCACGCTTCCAACGGTTGCCGTGGACATGCCCGACCTCTTCATGCAGGAGCAGCCGGGGCAAACAGCTTTTTATCATGCACGTGTAGCCGTAATGCCGAACGACAGTGCCGCTCCTGCACAGTTAGTCATCGAACTACACCCACGTTCTGCAACACAAGGATTGGGGTTTCCGGACCTGCTGTTAGGTGGAGACGACCCATTAATGCGACGCGCGGATCGATACGCGGTAGCGCGCTATGAAAATAGCGAACTCGTGGACCGCTCAGGTGCAACACCTTATTCGTTGCATTGGGACCGCAAACTTGACGAAGATGGACTACTCTGGTATGCGGATGACGGATATGAACAACTAGCGATCGGCGATCCCAACGGAACATTGTTGGTCCTGGGCCTGCTGGAACCGGACCTCACAGATCAAGCCACCACGTTCAGTTACCTCTTCGCCCTTTTCAGCATCCTCGTGGCACTGGTATTCCTGTTGGATACCATGATCCGTTCCAACGGTATTCCGCCAATGGGCATTGGAGCAAAAGTGAGGGTAGCATTGGGCTTTTTCGCATTGGTGGGTCTCGTGTACTTCGGAGTGGGTACGCAGCGATTGCTCACGCGGCAATACATACAACGCTTTGAGGCCATGATCATGGAAAAAGCACGTTCGGTGCATGCAGAGCTGCAGCAGAAATTCGTTGGAGAAACCGTTCTGAACGGCGATCACGCCGCCTATTTGGATCACCTTCTCAGCAGAGCAAGTAACGTGTTCTTTACGGATATTACGCTGTACGATGTGCATGGTTCACTGCTCGCCACATCTCGCCCACAGATCTTTGCAGCAGGTCTTCTTGGCAAGAAGATGGACCCTGACGCATATCGGAACGTGGTGCTGAACAATGCCAGTTCATTCGTCCAGGAAGAAGCGATCGGCAACGCTAAATTCCTTTCGGCGTACATGCCACTCCGCGATCGTAACGGATTGGTACTTGCCTATATCGCACTTCCGTCCTTTGCTGATCAAGCGCAACAGGAAGTGGAGCGTAACGGCGTTTTGGTCGCAGTGGTAAATCTTTTCGTGTTGCTCTTTGCGTTAAGTGTTCTTGTAGCTGTATTCATCAGTAATTGGACAACACGCCCACTTGATCTTTTAAAGCGATCGCTAAGTGCAGTAGCGCTTGGTGGTACCAACCGACCCATTCGCTATCGCGGACAGGATGAAGTGGGGCAACTCGTTGAAGTATACAACCGCAAGGTGGACGAACTGCGTGAGAGTGCCGAAAAATTAGCGCGAAGTGAGCGAGAGACCGCATGGCGCGAAATGGCCCAGCAGGTTGCACACGAGATCAAGAATCCGCTTACGCCCATGAAGCTGAGCATACAACACTTCCAACGCACATGGGCACCAGACGCACCGGATGCCGAAGCGAAGTTGGATCGCTTCAGTACGGGGATGGTACAACAGATCGAAGTGCTTAGTGGCATTGCCAATGCATTCGGTGATTTCGCACGGATGCCACGTGCCAAGCCAGAGGACCTCGACCTCGGTGAGGTGGCCGAGATGGCGCTTTCCGTATTCAATGGTACGCCGAACGTTCACTTCGAATTAGAGCGGAACACCGCTGACCCATTGCTCATCCATGCGGATCGTGAGCAACTCCTTCGTGTCTTCAACAACCTATTGAAGAATGCCATGCAAGCCGTTCCGGATGAACGCGTTGCCCACATCTCGGTAACACTCCGCCGCGAAAAAACCCTTGCTGTCGCCGAGGTAAAAGACAACGGGGTCGGTATTGAAGAAGCCGACCGCGAACGCATCTTCCAACCAAACTTCACCACCAAGAGCAGCGGTATGGGCCTAGGTCTCGCCATGGTGTTGCGCATTGTTGAAGCTGCTGGCGGCACTGTTACATTCACTACGAACGTAGGCGTGGGAACAACATTCGTTCTGAAGCTGCCGTTGAGGTAGCGCTTAAAGTGGTCTATGTCCAAGGTCCTTTTAGGGTAGCATTCACGCATTGTTATTGGCTCGGTACATTTGCCCAAGTGATCAGGATCAATTTTTCTGATCATCTAATTTTCTGATTGACATGTCCAACCTTCTTATCGATAACAAAGACCACGTTCGCGTGATCACCATCAACCGGCCTGATCAGTTGAATGCCCTTAACCGCGCAACCATTGCGGAATTGGATAGCGCATTGAACGACGCCGAAGCCGACAAGAGCGTTCGCGTGGTGATCATAACTGGTACCGGTGCCAAAGCGTTTGTTGCTGGTGCCGACATAAAAGAGTTCGCCGATTTCAGCACGGCCGATGGCAAAGCACTGAGCGCAGATGGCCATAATAAACTCTTCGATCATGCAGAACGATTGAACAA
>Ga0209063_1000077_pt1 | contig 116884 bp, 97 predicted proteins | sample KloWWTmeKNB19Kit_FD_187177 | JGI IMG/M metagenome (GOLD analysis project Ga0209063, IMG submission 187177) | Active sludge microbial communities from Klosterneuburg, Austria, studying microevolution and ecology of nitrifiers - Klosterneuburg... | ecosystem: Engineered > WWTP > Aerobic digester... | reverse complement strand
AACGATGCATTTATTGGCTGGATTGACCTTGAAGATGAAATAAGGCCCGAAGCTGCAACAGTGATTAACTGGCTAAAACAAAAGCAGCTAAAAACCATTTTGCTTAGTGGCGACAGGAAGGAAAAATCCGAAGCGCTAAATAGAAAAAATGGCGTTGTGCATAATTGCAGGATATTTTATGAAGAGCCAGTTTTAACGGCAAGTATTGATACCGGATCTGCCGGAACAAGAATAATAAAACAAATATTAAAATCTTTAAAAAAAATAAGGGGAATAGAAAAAGTAGAGGTTGATTTTTAAATATTGTATATCACTTTAGTTATTTTATGCAGGTAACTCTCATTTTCTTTGACACGACTTTGTAATGCCTCTGGTTGGAGACACATGCGGCGGCAGGCACCTTCCTATAAATACCTAAAAAAAGAACACGAAGAAAATGAAAATATTGAAAACATTTTATCCGCTTTGTAAAACTAAAAACCCTTTCAAGTGAAAGGGTTTATTAATTACTTCTGTGTATGATGAGCTTAAGCCCTGCATATCCCTGGCCCGATTCGGGCTGTATTACTTTTTGCTTATAGGGCAATATATATACATTATTTCCCTGCTTGTAAGTTACCAGGGTTTTTGTAGATACTTCATTTGAAGATGCATTATTATCATTTTCTATTAACGAACCCTTATAGGTAAGGCCGGTACGCAGATTAAAAGAAATTTTGCTGTTACCCATACTGGTTACAGGTATTTTCACCAGAATTTTGTTTTTCTTTTTACCAAGACCCCTGTCTGCAAATATGGGATTCATAAAACCTATCAGCAGGAAAAAAACCAACGATATTTTAACAGCCTTTATCATTCTTATTTAGAATATGTTACAAACTTACTAAATTTTATTTGCTTTTACAATACCATTTATCCATTTTTTCACTTGTTTTCAACGCATGTTTATAAGTTTTATATGTTAAATAAGTATGCATTAACGTAAAAACACGGTATATTAGAGCAACCTACCTCAAAAACGTATGAGTAAATACCCATCCCGACAGGACCGTGAGGAACTAAAAGCCCTGCTTAACCAATATAATAACCTTAAAGCAGGCCGTTCCCATTCTTTAATTGAAGAGGATGAATTTGAACGCATTATAGAATATTTTGATGAAAAAGAGCAATTGACTGCTGCCCTTGAAGCTGCGGAATTTGCCATAGAGCAATATCCTTTTTCCAGTAACCTTCTACTGCAAAAAGCCAGCTTTCAAATAGCGTTAAGGCTTTATCAGGATGCGCTGCATACTTTGGAAAAAGCCGAACTCTACGATGGCCGTAATGTTGACCTCTTTATTTTAAAAACCGAAGCCTTTCTTGCATTGGATATGCAGGAAAAAGCCGCAGAAATATTAGAATCGGCACTGGATGATTTTAGAGGCGAAGAAAAAACAGATTTACTTTTTGAACTGGCCGATGTATACGACGATTACGAAAATTTTGAAAAGGTTTTTGATTGCCTTATTTTGATTTTAGAACAAGATGGCAATAATGAGGAGGCGTTGTACAAAATTTGCTTTTGGACCGATTTTACCGGCCGGTACGAAGAAAGCATCCGACTGCACCAAAATATTATTCATTCATTTCCATACAATGAACTGGCATGGTTTAACCTTGGCGCTGCCTTCCAGGGATTAAAATTGCATGAAAAAGCCATTGATGCCTACCAGTACGCAATTGCCATTGACGAAAAATTTGATTATGCCTACCGCAACCTTGGTGATGCTTACCTGAGGTTGAGAAAATACAAAGAAGCCATTGAGGCATTGGAAAAAGTACTGGAGCTTTCCCGCCCGGAATATGTGATTTACGAAGCCATGGGCTATTGCTACCATAAGCTGCAAAATTTTTCGCAGGCAAGATTCCATTATCGCAAAGCCAGCCACCTTAATGCAGAAGACAGCCAGCTACACTATAAAATTGCCGGCACCTATATGAACGAAGGCGCATGGCAACCGGCTATAAAATGTTTACATACCGCATTAAGCATGCACCGTTTGCAACCCGAGTATAATATTGCACTGGGCAGATGTTATATGGAATTGGGCAAATACCCCGAAGCGATTACAGCAATTGCAAATGCCGTAAAATTGAAACCCAAAAACATTAATGGCTGGGTAGAACTATTGCAATGCATGTACAAAGGCGGTTTAATTAACGATGGTATTGAATATGCAAAACAGGCTTTTGAAAGCACAGAAAATAAACCGGTATTTTTATTTTATAAAAGCCTGTTCCTGTTTGCAGCAGGCAAATCAAAAGAAGCCCTTATATACCTCGAAAATGGCTTTGCCTTGTACCCCAAAGGGTTTAAAAAAATAATTGAAATTGAGCCTTCACTGCTACGTTACCAGCAGGTAGTGGAAATTGCTGCCCGCTTTAAAAAGAAAAGGCCTTCTTAAACCTGTTTTCATTTTGCAAATAATTGCTTTAGCGTAAAAAATACGCTTCCCTTATCTTTGCACGCAAAAGCAAAGAGCATAAATTATATGAATTTTAACCTCTCCCAAATTCCCGAAAGAAAAACCAAGCCTCGTAAAAGTGGCCTTACCATGGTAATGGATAAAGGCTTGAGCGTAGCTGAAGCCAAAAATTTTATGAGTGTTGCGGCACCGCACATTGATATGGTAAAACTCGGTTTTGGTACAGCATATGTAACCAATACCCTCAAAGAAAAACTGGAAATTTACCGTTCTTTTGATGTTCCCGTTTATTTTGGCGGCACTTTGTTTGAAGCATTCTTAATCAGGAACCAATTTGAAGATTATATTACTGTTTGCAAAGAATACGGTATTAGCTACATGGAAGTAAGCGATGGCTCAATTACCATTCCACATACGGAAAAATGCGGCTATATAGAAAAACTCACTAAGCATGGCCTGGTACTTAGCGAAGTGGGCAGCAAAGATGCCGCACATATTATTCCGCCTTATAGATGGATTGAACTAATGCGTGCCGAATTAAATGCAGGCTCATCTTATGTAATTGCCGAAGCCCGGGAAGCCGGTAACGTAGGTATTTACCGTGGTACAGGTGAAGTAAGGGAAGGCCTGGTACAGGAAATACTCACCCAAATACCCGAACAACAAATTATATGGGAAGCGCCACAAAAAGCACAGCAACTCTACTTTTTAGAACTCATTGGATGCAATGTAAACCTGGGCAATATTGCTCCATCGGAAGTAATAGCGCTGGAAGCCATGCGTATCGGGTTAAGGGGCGATACCTTTAACCTTTACCTCAATAAAGAAAATGCCTGATGAAAGTTTACGGACTTTTGGGTTTCCCTTTATCCGTTTCTTTTTCAAAAAAATATTTTACCGAAAAATTTGAAAAAGAAAAATTAACAGATTGTGAATTTGAACTTTTCCCAATAAGCTCAATTGAAAACTTTCCTGATATACTTGCACAAATTAAAAATTTAAAAGGGCTTGCAGTAACCATACCGCATAAGCAGGCCGTTATTCCTTTTCTTACACATTTAGACTTTACTGCAAAAGAAATAGGCGCTGTAAACTGTATCAAAATAAATGGAAAAAAACTAAGCGGTTATAATACCGATGCGCTGGGTTTTAAAACATCCTTTGAACCTTTGCTGCAACCGCAGCACAATAAAGCGCTGGTATTAGGTACAGGTGGCGCTTCCAGGGCAGTTCAATATGTTTTAAAGCAATTATCCATTCCGTTTTTGCTGGTATCCACATCAAAAAAAGAAAAAAACTGCATTGGCTACAATGAGGTAAATAAATCTATACTGGAAGAATATTATATCATCATCAATTGTACGCCTGTAGGCATGCTGCCCAATGAAACAAATTTTCCCGATTTGCCTTATGCATCGCTTAGCGCAAAACACTTGCTTTACGATTTAATTTACAAACCTGCAGAAACCCAGTTTTTAGCCAAAGGAAAAGCAAAAGGTTGCCTCACCAAAAATGGTTTTGAAATGCTGTTGATACAAGCTGAAGAAAACTGGAGAATTTGGAATAGCGATTAAGCCTGTGCAGGTGGCCCGCCAAAATTAAAAGGCAGCTCTACTGTTTCCATATCTTTAATTTCGCCATGGCTGGCCTCAAATTTTTGCACATTTTCAATAATAGCTTTCATAAATCTTTTTGCATGAAAAGGTGTCATAATAATTCGGCTTTTTACCTTGCTCTTGGGTGTGCCGGGCATTACATTTACATAGTCAAAAACAAATTCTGCATGGCTATGTGTAATGATGGCCAGGTTGGCATACTGCCCTTCGGATACCTCTTCGGAAATTTCAATATTTAATTGATTTTGTAGCTGTTTATTATCTGTTGCCATTACTATTTTTTTTGCAAAATTCGTTGTTTTTATTCTATTGGCCTAACTTTTATAAGTTCCATTTTATTTTAAGGAATGATGCTTAAATTCACAGTTTAAAACATAAGATTATGGCACACAATATGAACCGCAGAAAATTTATTCGCAACACCGGCCTTGCAGGCTTATCGGTAGCACTATCGCTGGAAAACATACAGGCATTATCTTTTCAAAAAAACAATAAAGTAAGAATAGGTTTAATTGGTGTGGGCCTCAGGGGCCAGGAGCATGTGCGCCTCATGGCCGCAAGGCAGGATGTGGAAATTATTGCCATGGCCGACCCTGATTTAAAAATGATGGCCGCATCGCAAAATATTATTACAAAAGCTGGCAAACCAAAACCCATTGAATTTACCAATGGCAATTACGATTATAAAAATTTATTGAAGCGTGATGATATAGATGCCGTAATAATTGCAACACCCTGGGAGTGGCATGCACCGCAAACCATAGATGCATTAAATGCCGGAAAAATACCCGGCGTGGAAGTTGCCGGAGCTCTCCATTTAAAAGATTGCTGGGACATGGTGAATGCCAGCGAAAAAACTGGCATACCGGTAATGCCTTTGGAAAACGTTTGTTACCGCAGGGATGTACTTGCTGTTTTTAATATGGTAAAGCTGGGTATGTTTGGCGAAATTTTACACTTGCAGGGCGGTTACCAGCATGATTTGCGTGCCGTAAAATTTAACGATGGCATTACGCCTTACGGCAGCGGTGTGGAGTTTGGAGAAAAAGGCATGAGCGAAGCAAAATGGCGCACCCAACATTCTATTGACCGGAACGGCGAATTATATCCAACGCATGGTTTAGGCCCTGTAGGTACCATGATTGACCTTAACCGGGGAAACAGGCTCACCAAACTATCTTCCATTGCTACCAAAACGAGGGGTTTGCACCGCTATATAGTAAACCATCCCAAGGGCGGAAAGGATCATCCCAATGCAAAAGTAAATTTTAAATTGGGCGATATTGTAACAACGCAAATTCAAACCGCCAATAACGAAACCATTGTTTTAACCCACGACACTTCTTCGCCAAGGCCATACAACCTGGGCTTTAGAGTACAGGGTACCAATGGCATTTGGCAGGATACCCATGCAGGCGAACTAAACGGCGGATTAATTTATTTTGAAGATAAAAGTAAGCCGCATAGCTGGGAAAACACCGAAAGCTACATGAAGCAATACGACCACCCGCTTTGGGTGAAATACGGTAATGATGCTGCAGGGGCCGGTCATGGCGGTATGGATTGGTTTATTGACAATGCTTTTATAGAATGTATTAAACGCAAAGCAGAATTTCCTTTGGACATTTATGATATGGCTACCTGGTATGCCATTACACCTTTGAGTGAAAAATCTATAGCACAAGGCGGCAAACTGCAAACCATACCCGATTTTACAAGAGGAAAATGGAAAACGAGAAAGCCACTGTTTTGTGTGGGGCAGGAAGATTATTAAAAGAGTTTACACTGCAAAATTGTAAAAGAATTTTAAAAGTGAATGTGGCGATCTGCTCATGACAAAATTTTTTACCTGCATCTTAATACTAAATTGCTTTTGCAGAAATAAACTTAAAGATTTACCTGAAATTCTTTTAACAATTGTACCTGGTTTTGCGCCCTCAGCAAATTATGTGTTTCATATTTTTTGCCATAATAAATATCGTTATTGAGGTAATCAGTTAAAAAGCGCAATGCCTGCATATACATTAAAAATTCGCCGGAAAACAAAAAATGATCTTGCTCAAATTGAGATAAGCATTGTTTCATTTCGGTGAAATATCCATCTTGTATTGCCTGTATAAATTCATTTCGCACAAATATTTTATCCAAATCTTTTTCTTCCTCTGATACAGGGCAAATATAAGTACGCAGCATATCGCCCACATCACTTATAAAAAAACCCGGCATTACAGTATCCAAATCAATTACACAAATCCCTTTTTCGGTTTCATCAAAAAGCACATTGGAAATTTTAGTATCATGGTGGGCAACCCTTTTCCCAGCCTCTTTATGCTCAATAAAATTTTGCCAGCGCTCCACAATATTTTTTTGGGATATTAAAAAGAGTATTTCCTCCTTTGCACCTGCTTTTCGGGCCTGGTTACCCTTGTTCAGGGCATTTTCAAATTGCTGGTAGCGCAATGCAAGGTTATGAAAATCGGGCAGTGTAATATGCAATTTGTTTGCATCAAAATTATTGAGTAATGCAGTAAATTTTCCAAACTGAGCTGCCGCTTCAAAAGCCTGGTTTGTGGTTTGCAGCACATCTACCGTATGCGAATTGTTTACAAAAGCAAAACACCTGTAGTAGCTTTTGTTAATTTCATATAACGAATTTCCGTATTTTCCCTGCAAAGGGGCGGTAAACAAATAGCCTGGAAAATGCTTGCTGAAATAGTTAGCAAGCATATTTAAATTTTCATCAATCCATCCGGGATGCTCAAAAACATGGGTATTAATTTTTTGGATGATAAGCAAATCCTGCCCGGCGCTTAGCTTCCAGGTATGGTTTATTAAGCCGGTTCCAAATACTTTTGGATTGGCAAAAGGTTTTTGGTAAAATGTGGCTAATTGTTGTAATAGTGGCTCCTCCATTGCTGAAAATTAAAACAAAAAATCAAGGATTGGTTCCAACAAATTGCATATAATAAAAAAGCCTTTGCTTTTCAACAAAGGCCATTTTAAAAATACATCAATTTTATCGTGCTATATTTACCGCTCTTTTTTCCCGTATTACCGTTACTTTAATTTGGCCCGGAAAGGTCATTTCGGTTTGTATTTTTTGGGCAATTTCAAAACTTAGTTTATCGCTATCGGCATCACTCACTTTTTCTGATTCTACAATTACCCTCAGTTCCCTGCCGGCCTGTATAGCGTATGCCTTTTCTACACCATTATAGGCAAGCGCCAGGTTTTCCAAATCTTTAATGCGTTGAATGTATTGCTGCATTATTTCTCGCCTTGCCCCAGGCCTTGCACCGCTTATGGCATCGCAGGCCTGTATGATAGGTGAAATAACATATTGCATTTCCATTTCGTCGTGGTGAGCGCCAATGGCATTTACCACGGCCGGATTTTCTCCATATTTTTCGGCAAGTTTTGCACCCAGTAAAGCATGGCTTAGTTCGGTTTCTTCATCGGGCACTTTTCCAATATCGTGCAACAAACCTGCTCTTTTTGCCAGCTTTGGGTTTAAGCCAAGTTCCGATGCCATTATTGCACAAAGATTTGCCGTTTCACGGCTGTGCATTAACAGGTTTTGGCCGTAAGAAGAACGAAAACGCATACGGCCTACCATTCTTACCAGTTCTTTATGCAGGCCATGTATGCCCAGTTCTATTACGGTTCTTTCTCCAATGTCCATCACCTGGTCATCGAGCTGGCGGCGGGTTTTTTCCACCACTTCTTCAATACGGGCAGGGTGTATACGGCCATCGGATACCAGCCTTTGCAAGGATAGGCGGGCAACTTCCCTTCGCAAAGGATCAAAGGAGGAAAGCACTATGGCTTCCGGGGTATCATCTACAATTAAGTCAACACCCGTTGCTGCTTCAATTGCCCTTATGTTGCGGCCTTCACGCCCAATGATAGAACCTTTTATTTCATCGCTTTCCAGGTTAAAAACCGTAATGGTATTTTCAATTACCTGCTCTGCTGCGGTACGCTGAATGGTTTGTATTACAATTTTACGGGCTTCTTTATTGGCTTTTTGCTTTGCATCTTCTATAATTTCCTGTTGAAGCGCCAATGCACGGGTTTGTGCTTCCTGTTTTAAACTTTCAATAAGTTGTGTTTTGGCATCTTCTGCACTTAAGCCGGCAACTTTTTCCAGGCGTCGGATATGTTCTTCCTGGTGCTTTTCCAGTTCGGTACGCTTAAGGTTTACAATTTCTGTTTGCCGGTTCAGGTTTTCTCTTATGGCATCGTTTTCTTTAAGTTGCTTTTCCAGGTTGCCTTCTTTGGCATTTAGGCTTTGCTCTTTTTGCCGGATGCGGCTTTCTCCTTCATTAATTTTCTGGTTGCGCTGCAGCACATCTTTGTCGTGTTCTGATTTTAATTGAACAAACCTTTCCTTTGCTTCCAGTTCTTTTTCTTTTTTGAAAGTTTCGGCTTTTGACCTGCCTTCTGTAATTATTTTTTGTGATTGAGCTTCGGCCTCTTCAATATTTTTTTGTGTGTTTTTGGCAAAAATTACTTTACCCAGCAAGATGCCCGCTACTATGGCCACTGCACCGATGATGATATAAATTATCGTTGAATCCATTGATTATTAGTTGTTTGAACTGATTATTATTATATTTCTTCCAATCTTTACCCATAATATTTTTAGAGTGAGATGGTTATTAGCGAAGATACCAATTTTCAGGAAGTTTGAACGGGATAGCGATAATTTATTATATTAATAAATAAATCTAACAGCAAATACAAAAATTTATTAATATGGAAGGTCTGTTTTATAAAGACTTATCTATTTGTGCTTCAAGTTTTTTAAGGCCTTCTAAAAGTTGATTGTTTTGTGCTGCAGCTGAGTGGTTTGCCGGGGTTTGTGTGGCATACCAAATAATTACCATAGCAATATAATCCTGCATATCTTTTCCGGCAAACTGTGTTTTGAACTCAATAATTTTTTCGTTGATGAGTTTTAGGGTTTGCCTCACTGCTTCTTCATCTTTAGCTTCCGTTTTAATGCGGTAAGTGCGATCGCCAATTACAATATTCAGCGGTATCATTTCTGCCATACAAAATTATTTACCCAATAATGAAATACATTTATCAATATTACGCAGGTAGCTATTTATTTTTTGAACCATTTCTTTTTTTTCCTCGGGGTTGAGTGGGGCCGCCGATGCTTTGAGCAGGAGTTCCTGCTGGCGCATTTCATCTACCCTTTGTTTTAATTCTTCCTGCTGTAGTTTTAGCTTTTCATAATTTTCCTTTAAAACGGCGTTTTCTTTTTTTAAAGAATCGTAGCGCTTTAGTACTTGCTGTACTTTGGTAGAAATGGAATTAATATAATCCTGTGTTGTCATTCTTTTAAAAAACTGTTATCTAAAAAAATTGATCCTTTATTTTTTCCTTACTTCGGCGCCGAGTTTTTGTTCGTACAAGCCAGTGATTTGATGCATCATTTCTTCCACCTCTGCATCGGTAAGGGTTTTTGTTTCGTCGCAAAAAGTAAAGTTTACCGCCATAGATTTTTTATTATTGCCCAGTTTTTCACTTTCAAACACATCAAAAAGTTTTACAGAAACCAGGCGGTTTATATTTGCTTCTGCTACCGCTTTTTCCAGTTCATGATAAGCAATATGCTTATCTACAAGCAAGGCCAGGTCTCTTTCTACGGCCGGAAATTTTGGTATAGCACGGTAAATAATTTTATTGGTTTGCAAAAGCGTCAATATTTCATCCCAATTTACGCCGGCATAAAAAACACTTTCGCTTATATGGTGCGCTTCTGCTTTTGCTGCCGATATTTTTCCGGCACTACCCAACACGGTATTTTTTTGTTTTATTAAAATATACTCATCAAAGCCAGGCGCCTCAGCGGGTTCGTAGCTAACCCGTTTTGCCCCGGTAAGCGTCATGATTTTTTCTGCAACCGCTTTTACGTAATAAAAATCCACTTTTGGGGATTTGTGCTGCCAGCCCGTTTCGGCAAGTTCGCCGCTAATGTACAAGGCCAAATGGTTGCGCTCTGTATACTTTCCCATTTCGGCGCTGCTGTAAGTTTTTCCAAATTCATAAAATTTTAACCGCTGCATTTTTCGGTTAATATTATATGCCATTACTTCAAGGCCGGTTTCGAGCATTGAGGGCCGCATGATATCTAATCCGGCGCTAAGACTGTTTTTTAATTTTACTGCGGTATCCAATTCCGCTGCGGTATAATAATGACTATTTGTTATACTATTGGTAAAAATTTCTCTGAAACCCAGGCCAGTTAAATAGTTGGCTGTTTTTTCTTTAAAAGCCATTTTTTCTGCGCCAAGTTCCGCCGAAGGTGTGATGGTAATTGCAGCGGGTATTTCAATATTATCCAGGCCGTCAATACGCATAATTTCTTCTACAAGGTCTGCAGGCAGTGTAATATCAGGTTTATGATAAGGTACTTGCACCCACAATTCATCAATGGCATCTTTAAAAACATCAAAACCCAATGCCATTAAAATATTTTTTACAGCTTCGCTATGATAATTTTTACCGCTGAGTTTTTTAAGGTAATGGTATTTTAATTGCACAATTGTATTTTCAACGGGTTGCGGATAAATATCTGTTACCGCACCAATAGTAGCGCCACTCACCTGTTTTATTAACTCTGCAGCACGCTTTAATACCAACACGGTATTACTAATGTCTACTCCTTTTTCAAATCGTGTTGCAGCATCTGTTCTTAACCCATGTACCACCGAAGTTTTTCTAATTGCTCCAGGGCTGAACCAGGCGCTTTCTAAAAAAATATTTTTGGTACTATTGCCTACGCCGCTATTTAACCCGCCATATACACCGGCAATGCATAAAGGCCCTTGTGCATCGCATATCACCAGGTCATTTGCTTTTAATTTTCTTTCGCTTCCATCAAGCGTTATAAATTTTTCGCCTTCTTTGGCGCTTTTTACAATAATAGATTTGCCGTTAATTTTATCGGCATCAAAAGCATGCAAGGGCTGTCCGGTTTCATGCAAAATAAAATTGGTAATATCCACAATATTATTAATGGATTTTACATTGATGCTTTGCAATTTTTGCTTTAGCCAATCGGGGCTTTCGCCTACGGTAATATTTTGAAGGTAAAGGCCGGCATAACGTTTACAATCTACATTATTTTCGATGCTAATGCTTATAGTTGTGGCATCACTATCCGGAGCAAATGATGGGTTATAGGGAAGTTTTGGTTTAACTTCTTTACGGTTGTGGTGCGTTAAATAAGCGCATACATCTCTTGCTACGCCCAGGTGGCTCATGGCATCCATACGGTTGGGTGTGAGGCCTATTTCAAAAATATAATCGCTGCTTAAGTGGTATAAACTTGCTGCAGGTTTTCCTACTTCGGTACCGGCTGGTAAAACAATAATCCCATCATGGCTTTCCCCAAGCCCAATTTCATCTTCGGCACAAATCATCCCTTCGCTTACAATGCCACGTATTTTTGTTTTTTTTATGACAAATGGTTCACCGGCTAAAGGATAAATGCAGGTGCCGGCAACTGCTACAATTACTTTTTGGCCGGCAGCTACATTTGCTGCGCCACAAACAATTTGCAATGCAGTTCCATTACCAGTGTTTACCGTTGTTAATTTTAATTTATCTGCGTCTGGGTGTTTTTCACAGGTTAATACCTCCCCGGTAACCAGGCCTTTTAATCCGCCTTTAATGCTTTCTTTTAGTTCAAGGCTTTCCACTTCTAAACCTATTGCCGTTAAAATTTTGCTCAATGCTTCAGGCAGGGGTTTTTCTGGTAAATAATTACAAAGCCAATTATAAGAAATAGTCATACCGTACTAATGGTTTAAGCCGCAAAGATAAAGTATTGCAAAATGTAGGAATAACGAATTTTATGCATCAAAAAGTCATTTTATTTGCATTGGTTTGCTCTTTAAATAATTTTTACTCAATCCAAAAAAAAATATTTAAAACAACAGGTGAACAAAAAGAAATTTGGTGGTTTAATTTTGTTAATAAAAAGCAGGCTTGCCCGAATTATATTGCATAGGAGATGTGAATTAACCTGTTAGTTACCCGTGAATAAACTAACTTTATTGTGAATTTCTGTGGATAAAGCGGTAAAGCATAGTATTAAAGGCTTTGTGCATAACTATTTAATCCATAAGATTAGTTTACACCTGCTACCTTAGCTGCCGTAGCAGAAAACAAGAGTGGAAAGAGTACAGTTTTAGAACAAATGAAAATTACCTGTTAAGCAAAAAAAAATGGAATTTACCAATCTCAATAAGGACAGAAAATCAATAAGAAAAACTTCAACCGACCTGGGAAGTATGGTTTTTGGAAAAGTGCCGCCACAAGCCAAAGAAGCAGAAGAAGCCATACTTGGCGCTATCATGCTGGAAAAAGGGGCATTTGATACGGTTATTGAAATCCTTAAACCCGAATGTTTTTACGTAGATGCACACCAAAGGATTTTTAAAGCCATGCAATCTCTTGCCGGTAAAAATTCTCAAATAGATTTACTTACCGTTGTTGAAGAATTAAAGTTTAAAGAAGAGCTGGATATTGTAGGTGGTGCTTTTTATGTTACCCGCCTCACTAATGCGGTTGTATCATCGGCAAATATTGATGCACACAGCAGAATTGTGTTGCAAAAATTTATACAGCGGGAGCTTATCCGCATAAGCGGCGAAATTATTGGTGATGCTTATGAAGACAGCATAGATGTATTTGATATGCTGGACGATGCCGAAAGCAAATTATTTGGCATAACCAATAACCATTTACGCAAAAATTTTGATGAAATAGAAACTGTATTGGTAAAAACTATTAAGCGCATTGAAGATATGCGCAACCGGCAGGAAGATATTACCGGTGTGCCCACAGGTTTTGCTTCGCTGGACAGAGTTACTTACGGTTGGCAACCTACCGACCTTATTGTTCTTGCTGCAAGGCCTTCGGTTGGTAAAACGGCATTTGCGCTTAACCTTGCCCGCAATGCCGCATTACATCCTACAAAACCTACTCCCGTTGGTTTCTTTAGCTTAGAAATGAGCAGCAGCCAGTTGGTACAAAGGATTTTAAGCGCCGAAAGTGAAATATGGCTGGAAAAAATTGCCCGTGGCCAGTTGGAAGAGTATGAAATGAAACAGCTCCACGATAAAGGCATTAACCGCCTTACTAAAGCGCCCATTTTTATTGATGATACTGCGGCCTTAAATATTTTTGAACTAAGGGCAAAATGCCGCAGGCTGAAAAACAAACATAATGTAGGCTTAATAATAATAGATTACCTGCAACTGATGAGTGGCAGCGGCGATAGAAATGCCAACCGTGAGCAGGAAATAAGCCGGATTTCCAGGGACCTTAAAGGCCTTGCCAAGGAATTACAAATTCCTATTATTGCCTTATCTCAATTAAGCAGGGAAGTAGAAAAACGTAAAGAAGGCAATAAAATGCCCCAACTGAGCGACCTCCGTGAATCCGGTGCCATTGAGCAGGATGCAGATATGGTAATGTTTTTATACCGGCCGGAATATTATGATATTACTGCCAATGAATTTGGCGAAAACAATAAAGGGGAAACACATGTAAAAATTGCCAAGCACCGTAATGGAAGCCTTGAGTTAATAAAGCTTAAGGCCTTGCTGCATATTCAAAAATTTATTGAAAACGATAACGATGGCAACAGCCAGGGTGGTTCAATGCCAAAGAGTGGAAACTGGAAACCCGTATCTGGTGGAAGCGGAGATGATGCGGCTAAACTTTATATCAATAAAGAAAGCAGCATGAACGACGGCCGTTTTGACGACATGAATTTTTAATTATTCCTGAAGTTTAAATAAAATCGAGGTGCTGGTAATTTTTGCCCAGTATAGCTTCGTCATCTGTCTGCAACCATTTATTAAGTAAGGTTGCATACACAGCCTTAAAATCTACCTGGTGCTTGAGGTCGCCGCTATTTAAATCGGCAAGGTTGGGCATGGTATTGATCAATCCTTTTTGTTTTAAATCGCCTCCAATAAAAAACATATTATTTGCCGTGCCGTGATCGGTGCCGTTGCTGGCATTTTGCGAAACCCTTCTCCCAAATTCGGAGAAAGTCATGATAAGAACATCTTCAAAGCGGTTGTTCTTTTTAAGGTCGCCAGTAAATGCTTTAATGGCATCGTTAAGCTCTGTAAACAACCTGGTTTGCTGTGCAGCCTGGTTAATATGCGTATCAAAACTTCCCAGGGAAACATAGTACACTTTAGTATTGATATCACTCATTATAAGCGAGGCAATGGTTTTGAGATTGGCTGCTAATTTTGTTGATGGATAAGATGCAGAACTTGGCCTTAGTTTACTTTGCTCAAAAATATAATTGGCGCTGCTAATAGTATCGCCCATGGTTTTATACAAATAATCCACTGCTGCTTCGCTGTTTACATGCTCTTTGCTTATTTCTTTATAAAAACTTTCATTACTGCTGCTGTATAAGCGTCGGGGATCGGTAAATGCCAATCCTTTTTGTTTGTTGCCCTTTAAAGCAAGGCTTAGCATATCATCAATTTCCACAGCCTGCGTAGGTTTGTCGCATCCGCTGCATTGTGCATCGAGGTAGCGGCCCACCCAACCGGTATTGATATAATCATTTGCATTGCTGGCGCTTTGCCAAATATCCATGCTGCGGAAATGGGACCTGTCGGGATTGGGATAACCCACACTATTTAAAATTGACAAGTTGCCATTATCGTACAATTCTCTAAAGGCTGATAGTGCAGGGTTTAAGCCGGCATCCGTAGTTATTTGCAAAGCATCTGCTTTTTGTATCCCCAGCCTTGGCCTTTCTTTATAATAAATATCGTTATTAATAGGAATTACGGTATTCAAACCATCGTTTCCCCCGCTAAACTGAATCACTACCATCACTTTATTGCCGGGCGGTACAAGATTTTTATGCTCAAATGCTTTCAAAAATTTTGGAAACATTAAAGAGGCGGTTGCCAATGAGCCTGATTGTATAAATTCTCTTCTTTTAAACAACATATTATTATATTTTAAAAAAGACTTTTACAATTATCAACACATTTGGTATTCGGGTGTACTCATAATATTAATTACAGCGCTTTTAATAAACGCTTCTCTTGAAGATCCATCGGAATAGCGGGTAATTATATCCGGGTTTACGCTTTTTGTTGATTGAACCAAAGAATTGCTGATTGCGTTTACCAGGCTGGGCCTTTTTACTTTTTCAAAAGCCGTGAAAATTAAGTTCCACTCAATATCTGCCGCACCTCCCCTGTTTACATAAGCTTTGTTCCTGTTGATACGCACCGTTTCTTCCATTTTGGAACCCATGGCAACATCGTCATCTATTTTGGGAGTTAGCAAAATAGATTCTTTAGCAGCATACACCTGCGGAACCTGGAGGCGCACCATGAGGCTTGTACTGTCAATCCATGACATACCGCCTGGCCAGCCGGCAACATTTGGCGGATAAAATAAAACCTGGCCCAGAACTTTTTGAAAAAGCATTTGGGCTTCATCATTATCAAGGCTCATGGGCAGGTAACGGCGTATGCCTGCAAGCAATTCTATGGGAGATTTTATTTTGCTGCCAATATTTTTTTCATCATAAAACCAATCGGAGGTAACCATGGAATGTAACAAGGGCAAAATTTCGTAACCGGAATCATAAAAATCTGCCGCAAGGCTTTTTACTCTGCTTTCCTCTACATTATCATTTACTAAAAAGCGGTAAATTTTACGGGTAATAAATTCTGCGGTTTCTCTTTTACTTAATAAAATGGTTAATACATCATCGCCATCAAAATTTCCCGATTTTGCCAGCACAGTTTTTTTACCCTCATCGTGAAACTGGCGCCTGAAAACAAATTCGCCCTGCATATTAAAACCCCACCCGGTAAAAGCACGTGCAGCTTCTTTAATATCGTCTTCGGTATAGTTGCCCCGGCCCATGGTAAAGAGTTCCATTACTTCCCGTGCAAAATTTTCGTTGGGATGGCTTTTTTTATTTTGCTGGTTATTTAAAAATTGCAGCATGGTAGGCGATTTACTTACAGACCTAAGCAATTCGCCAAAATTTCCCAATGCATTTTCTCTAATGATATGAAGGAGTTCTTGTTGAAAATAACTGTTAATAACCCTTGTGGCAAAGTGGCCGTGCCAGAAAAAACTCATTTTCTCCCTTAGCTGCGCCTCACTGTTAATCATGGTATCGAGCCACATAAGGTTTAAGCTTGCAATGCCTTCCTTGTTTTCCTGGCGGCGCTTTTTTTTGATGGCTTTTTTTTCGTCGGCAGGCTTTTCCATACGAATAATTTCGCCAACACCTTTTACCAACCCATCTGAAAGGCTACGTGCCACTTCGATTTTTTGTGGCTTTTTTGCAGATGTTTGTATGAGGACTTCCCAGAGTTTTTCGGTAGAAAAATTTTCCAGGCTGGCGGAGTTTTCTGCCATGGGCCCAAAGCCTGCACGCCAAAGAAGGTGCTGGTTTTTTATACGATTGGAAGCCATAAATCTAATTTTTACTGCAATACAATGTACAATTATCCTGAGTGAGACTCAAAATAAATTGCCAGGTTTAACAGAAATTAAATTATTGGCAACAAAAAAGGTTGTGCAGTATTATCCGGCTTTGGCAAGCGCCTGCACATAAGCATGTACATTGGCTTTTTCAGTACTGTCTAAATTTGCTTTTGGCGCCATGGCATCCAAAATAGGCACCCACTCCGCAGCAGTATAGTTATCAACTTTTTTAAGTTCGTGGCACTTGCCGCATTTTGCGGTATAAATTACCAAACCGGCAGCGGCTTCTGTAGTTAACTTAGGAATAGTTATAGTTGTACCTGTAGGCGTGGTTTTGGGCGAGCAACTGAATAAGAAAACGAATGCAGAAGTTATTAATAAAGCAATTAATTTCATACTAGTAAATATATTTTATAAGCAACAAATTTAATATTTTTTTGAATAAAAAATATAATAAACTGCCTGGAAAATTTAAGGTTTCTCAATTTTTTTTGCCCCAAAATACTGGTGCAAAGCCCTTGGAAGGTTGATGTAATCCCCAGCCTGGTTGTTTTCTAATAACGCTGCCACAATTCGGGGCAGGGCCAATGAAGAGCCATTGAGCGAATGCAGTAATTCTGTTTTACCTTCTGTATTCTTAAAACGTATTTTCATACGGTTGGTTTGAAAAGTTTCGAAATTGCTCACCGAACTAACTTCGAGCCATTTTTGCTGTGCGGCGCTATATACTTCAAAGTCGTAGGTAAGTGCAGAGGTAAAACTCATATCGCCACCGCATAAGCGCAGGATACGATAAGGTAATTCCAGTTGAACCAATAAACTTTCAACATGGGCAACCATTTGCTCCAGCACATTGTAACTTTTTGCCGGGTGTACCAATTGCACCACTTCTACTTTGTCAAACTGATGAAGGCGGTTAAGGCCTCTTACATCGGCACCAAAACTTCCGGCTTCTCTCCTGAAGCATGGGGTAAAGGCGGTCATTTTTACAGGCAACTCATCTTCTTTAATAATTTTATCGGCATATATATTTGTTAGCGGCACTTCGGAAGTGGGTATCAAATAAAAACCATCTTCGGTAATATGGTACATTTGCCCTTCTTTATCGGGCAGCTGGCCTGTGCCATATGCGGTAGCTTCATTTACCATTAACGGCGGGGCATACTCGGTATAGCCTGCTTTAGTGTTATACTCTAAAAAAAACTGTATTAAAGATCTTTGCAGCTTTGCACCCATGCCCTTGTACAATGGGAACCCGCTGCCCGTAAGCCTTGCACCGGTTTCAAAATCTATAAGGTCATACTCTTTTATTAAATCCCAGTGTGGCTTTGCAGCTTTATCCAATAGTGGTTTTTCACCCGCTTCTTTTACTGTTTCATTATCATCTGCCAATTTGCCTTTAGGAACTGTAGGGTGAGGAAGGTTGGGCAATTGCAATAATATTTCATTAAACCTTATTTCCAGTTCTTCTAATTTGCTCCTGCACTCGGCCAATTCAATTTTTTTTTGGGCAACATCCTGCTTCTTTTTTTCTGCAGCATCCTTTTCTCCCTTACCCATTAAAATGCCAATTTCCTTTGATGCAAGGTTCATGGCTGCCTGCAAGTTTTCGGTTTCGGCTTTTTGCTTACGCAAATCGCCATCCAGGTTTAATAGGTCATCTACCAAATGAATTTTTGAAAAATTCTTTACTCCAAGCCTTTGTTTTACTTCGGCTGCATTTTGCCTTATAAAATTTATTTGCAACATGTATTCCTGTACTTTTTAAGGCGGCAAAGATAAGATTAATGCCGCTTTTATAGGTTTTGCGGCTATGATCAGCAGAAAATAAATATTACCCTCTGGCTTTAGTTGTGGGGTTAATCACTTTATCATTCATTTTACAAACAACATTGAGCAATTTGAAACTAAGGTTATACTTTTGCAGGCAATGCAACATTTGGGCGAAGATCTTCAGGTACGCTGGTTGAAATTGCGTATAAAACTTAAAGAAAAATTTGGTATTAAACCGGATATGAATGGCGTATTGCTTTTAATTGGCATTCAGGAACTGGGTAAAGGCCGGGCAGAATACAGCAAAGAAGAAAAGCAAGACCTGATGCACATTGCCGTTTGTACCATTTTAATGCAAAGCGGTTATTACCTTCTTGAAGGGCATGATGATGAAGGGTGGCCACATTTTAAGCAAGCAAAAGCTTTGCCGGAATTTAATATGATAGAACAAGAAAATTTTCTTAAAGACCATGTTTTACTGTATTTTCAAACCTTAAACTTTAATTGATTAATGAAAAAAATTGCATTTTTAACAGCATTTTCCCTTGTGTCAACTTTTTATGTAAATGCACAGCCTCCAAAAACAGGTACTGCAAACAATTCAAACCAAAAAATGAAGGCAGCAAAAAAACTACCTAATACTATTGCCTCTCAAAATAAAAAAGATATAAGCATGGAAACAGATAAATGCATCAGAGTAAAAATAACTACAGATTCAGGCATTATTATTTTAAAATTATACGATAGCACGCCACTACACAGGGATAATTTTGTAAAACTGGTGAAGGAAGGTTTTTACGACAGTCTTTTGTTTCACAGGGTAATACCGCAGTTTATGATACAAGGCGGCGATCCATTGAGCAAAAACGCAACACCAGGCACCTTGCTGGGTGGAGGTGGTGCAGATATGCCAAGGATACCTGCAGAATTCAACAGCAATTATTTTCACAAAAAAGGTGTGATTGCAGCAGCAAGGGATAATAACCCTGCAAAAGCCAGCAGCGCCTGCCAGTTTTATTTGGTAGAAGGTAAAGTAAGTACCGATGCCGAGCTAAACCAGATTGAACAGTATTATGGTATTAAATATACCCCTGAACAACGTAAAATTTATACCACAATTGGCGGTACACCCATTCTAGACCAGAATTATACCGTATTTGGAGAAGTGGAAAAAGGCATTGAAGTAATTGGTAAAATTACCAATGTACCCAGGGATAGCCATGACAGGCCACTTGCAGATGTACGTATGAAAATAGAAATAGCAGAATAATTTTTTTCAAGAAAAAAAAACCTCACCAATGTCCGTAATAAAGATTTATGGTGAGGTTATTTTTATTAAGCTTTTCCGGCTTCGCTTTCTTCTTCATTTTCATCGCCGGTGAGTTCATTGTATTTTTCTTTGATATTGTCTTTTAAGCCTGCCGCTTTTTCCTTTGTTGCATCCCAGGCAGCTTCTGCTTTGTCTTCTACTTTATCCCAAACCTCTTCGGCTTTATCTTCCACTTTATCCCAGGCATCTTCTGCCTTATCTTTTAACTCGTTGAACTGGCTTTTTACTTTATCAAAAAAGCCCTCTTCTTTTTTTTCTTCACTCATGTTTTAAAAATTTTAATTGTTTAAAAAAATATTTTCAATAATTGGGTAAAATTTAATCATAAATTTTTCATTATATTTTTTACAATGCCCGGCCCTTCGTAAATAAACCCTGTCCACACCTGCACAAGAGAAGCGCCTGCGTTTAGTTTTTCCTGGGCATCTGCAGCCGTAAAAATGCCACCACTGGCTATAAGGGGAATTTGCCCAACGGTTTTCTGAGCAATGTATTTTAATAGTTGTGTACTTTTATTTTTTACGGGCAAGCCACTTAGTCCGCCTGCGCCTGCTTTATGTGCAATTAATTTTGATGCATCGCTAAGGCAGCTCCTGTCAAGCGTTGTATTGCTTATGAGCAACCCGTCAATTTTAATTTCCAAAGCAAGATCTACCACATCGTCTACCTGTTCAATGGATAAATCAGGCGCTACTTTTAAAAGTATGGGCTTTTGTACAGCCTGCGAATTATTGATGCCTTGTAGCGTAGTGAAAATTTTTCGCAATGAATGTTTTTCCTGCAACTCCCTTAAGCCGGGTGTATTGGGGCTGCTTACATTTACTACAAAATAATCTACATAAGGGTGCAGTGCAACAAAACATTTCTCAAAATCCATCCATGCCTGCTCATTTGGCGTAGCTTTATTTTTACCGATATTTCCGCCAATGATCATACGGTTTTCCGTATCATTAAATCCCTTAAGGCGTTGCTTCTCCTTCCATAATTGCAGCCTGCTTACCATAGCTTTTGTGCCATCGTTATTAAAGCCCATGCGGTTGATGAGCGCTTTATCATTGGGCAACCTGAACAACCTGGGTTTATCGTTGCCTGCCTGGGGCAACGGCGTTACGGTTCCAATTTCCACATGGCTAAAACCCAACGCTTCCAAATCACATAAGTATTTTGCATTTTTATCGAACCCCGCTGCCAGCCCTACCGGGTTTTTAAATTGCATCCCTAAAAATTTCACAGGTTTATCTGCCGGTTTAAAATTATTGCTGATAATTTTTTTTAAAAAAGGGAAGCGGCAAAAAAGTTTTAAGGAGTTCATGGAAAAATAATGCGCCTTTTCAGCTTCCATCAAAAACAAAACGCTCCTCAATAATTGATACATGTGCCAAAGTTAACCTAAACCATTTGCTTGCATAAAATATAGAATGATGGCCGGTATATATGGAACCCTGTTTGCCGCTTTTTTATTTATGATAATTGCCTTACTTTTGGTTAATAAAGTTGCATAAACAACCATTTTTAGGGAAATTATTTTTTTTGCATCAATTCTTAACTTTTAAAATAACCATACAATGCAGGAAGCATATATAGTTGCCGGATATAGAACAGCAGTTGGAAAAAGTAAAAAAGGAGGCTTTAGGTTTACCAGGCCCGATAACCTTGCCGTAGAAGTTATAAAAGGATTACTGGCAACGGTACCGCAACTTGAAACCAAAAGGATAGATGATGTAATAGTGGGTAATGCGGTTCCTGAAGCCGAACAAGGTTTACAGGTAGGCCGTATTATAGCGGCAAAAGCCGTAAGCTTTGATACAGCCGGAATTACCATTAACCGCTATTGTGCAAGCGGCCTTGAAAGCATTGCTATGGCAACTGCAAAAATCAGGAGCGGAATGGCAGAATGTATTATTGCAGGAGGGACAGAAAGTATGAGCCTTGTACCCACTGCAGGATGGAAAACCGTACCCAGTTATGAAATTGCCATAGATGAACCCGATTATTACTTAAGCATGGGGCTTACAGCCGAAGCAGTAGCAAAAGAATATAAAATTAACCGTGAAGACCAGGATGCCTTTGCTTATAATAGCCATGTGAAAGCAGCCAAGGCCATTGATGAAGGTTTTTTTAAAAGCGGCATACTTCCTATTACAGTTGAAGAAGTTTATGTAGATGAAAAGAACAAACGCAAAACAAGGTCCTATATAGTAGATACTGATGAAGGCGTAAGAAGAGATACAACAGTTGAAGGACTTGCAAAATTAAAACCGGCATTTGCTGCAGGTGGTGTAGTTACTGCCGGTAATTCATCGCAAACCAGCGATGGCGCTGCTTTTGTAATTGTAATGAGCGAAAGGATGATTACTGAACTTGGTTTAAAGCCCATTGCAAGGCTGGTAAACTCTGCCTGCGCAGGTGTGCACCCGAGAATAATGGGAATAGGGCCAATTGCTGCAGTTCCCAAAGTATTAAAACAAGCGGGTATATCGCTAAACGATATAGATTTAATTGAACTCAATGAAGCATTTGCTTCACAATCTTTAGCGGTAATAAGGGAACTTAAACTCAACCCATCTATTGTAAATATAAATGGCGGTGCCATTGCACTGGGCCATCCGTTGGGTTGTACGGGCTGCAAGCTTAGCATTCAACTTATTAATGACATGAAAAGGCTGAAGAAAAAATATGGTATGGTTACCGCTTGTGTTGGTGGTGGACAAGGCATTGCAGGCATTATAGAAAATATTGAATAGCCATTAGTAAATTTCGCAAAGCCGATTATTAGAAAATTATTTCCCTTTAAGAATATACTTTGGGCTGGGTAATTTCATACTCTTCGTCATAAGTAATAAAAAAGCGCAGGTAAACGCTACGGCTCAACCGCATAAGCCAGGGCTGCAATACTATTAATAAAACGGCATTTGCTATCAGCCAATAAAATAACCGGTAATCATCCAATGAAAAGCCAATGATTAACCACCAAAGAATAAAAGATACCGCTGAAAATACTATCGTTAATGCATAACTCACATAACCCGTTCCATACCAAAACCCAGGTTCCAGGTGAAAACGCTGGCCACATTCGGCGCAGGTTTCGGGCATATTTAAAATATTGCCCATGGTAAGTTTTGAATAAGCATTTTTTGAAATAAACAAAGGTCCACGCCTGCATCTGGGGCAGGTCATTACCAGTATGCTCCAATAATAATTTGGCTTCGGCTTTTTTTCTTCGGCCATTGATCTACTTAAATTTAAATTTAAAATACAACATCAGCAAACCCATTAATAAAACCATGCTATTGGTATAAATAATTGCGGCATCTTTTTGAAAAATACCATAAGCAAGCCACATACTTACACCCACCATGAGCAATAATAACATATTTATAGATAAATCCTTTGCCGATTTGGTTTTCCAAATACGAATAACTTGTGGCAAAAAAGTAATGGAGGTAATGGTGCCTGCAACAAGGCCCAAAATTTCAATTGCTGTCATATAAAGGAGTTGAGTGAACCTGATTGTTTAATTAAACTATATTTTCTTTCACCAATTTGCTGGCGCCACATGGCAAAATACAACCCTTTTTTATCCAGCAATTCTTCATGGGTGCCTATTTCTTCCACTTCGCCTTTTTCCAGTACAAAAATTTTATCGGCATGCATTATAGTACTCAGCCTGTGGGCAATTAAAATGGTAACCTGGCTTTTTAATTCGGAGATGTTGCGGATGGTATTGGTAATTTCTTCTTCCGTGAGGGAATCCAATGCAGAAGTGGCTTCATCAAAAAGTAAAACCCTGGGCTTGCGCAATAAGGCACGGGCAATAGACAAGCGTTGTTTTTCACCGCCGCTTAGTTTTAAACCGCCTTCACCAATCATAGTTTCCAGGCCTTTTTCGGCACGGGCCATTAAATTGGTACAGGCTGCTTTTTCAAGCGCTTCATTTAAGTCTGCCTCACTGGCGCCGGGTTTTACAAATAATAAATTATCTTTTATGGTTCCGTTAAACAGGTTGGTATCCTGTGTTACAAATCCAATTTGGTTGCGCAAGTCATCAAAGCGAATTGCGGTTTCATCTAAACCGTTATATAAAATTTTTCCCTGTTGTGGCCGGTACAAGCCTACAAGCAACTTCATTAAGGTAGATTTGCCGCTGCCGCTTGGACCCACAAAAGCAATAGTTTCACCTATGCTTACTTTAAAACTGATATTATCTATGGCTTTTTGTGCAGCGGTTTTATGCTGAAAAGCTACATTTAAAAATTCCAGTTCTTTTATTTCTCCTAGCTGTTGTGGATGGGCGGCTTCGGGCTCGGGTTCTTTTTTCATGAGCCTGTCGAAATTTTGCAACGATGCTTCTGCTTCACGGTAAGAAAGGATGATATTGCCGATTTCCTGCAAGGGCCCAAAAACAAAAAAAGAAAATATCTGCATGGTTACCAGTTGCCCGGCATCCATTTGGTGCCTGAAAATGAGCCACATTAAAATAAATAAAATTACCTGCCTTAGCGTATTTACCAGGGTTCCCTGCACAAAACTAATGCTGCGTATGCGCTTTACCTTGGTAAGTTCCAGTGCTAAAATTTTATAAGTATTTTTGTTGAGCCGGTCTACTTCCTGCGTTGTGAGGCCCAGGCTTTTAACCAGTTCTATATTCCTAAGCGATTCGGTTGTAGAGCCAGCCAGTGCCGTTGTTTGATTAACAATATTTTTTTGGATTACCTTAATTTTTTTACTCAGCTTACCGGTAATAAAAGAAAGCATAAAAATACCAACAAGATAAGCCACCGGTACCAGCCAGTGTATAAATAAAGCGGCATATACAAACACAAATACAATACCCACAAAAACGCCAAAAAGAACATTGATAAAGCTTATCATAAATCTTTCGGTATCGGATCTTACTTTGGTAAGAATGGAAAGTGTTTCCCCGCTTATCTGGTCTTCAAAATCCTGGTAAGGCAGTTTCATGGCTTTTTTTAACCCATCGGTAAAAACATCAGCGCCAAATTTTTGAATGATAACATTTAAAAAATAATCCTGAAATGCTTTGGCAATACGGCTGATCATTGCCACTGAAATAGAAAAAATAATAATTACAAAAACGCCTAATTCCCAATAGGGTACGTCTTTACGGGTAATTTTATGAAAGGTCCAAAAAAACTGATCGTTTGATAAACCATCAACCCCCGAAAAATGGTCGGCTGCCAGGTTCACCAGTTTACCAAACAAAATAGGATCTGCCAGGGAAAAACCTGTATTGATACCTGCCATTAACAGGGTTACCAATACCAGCCACTTATGTGGTTTAAGGTATCGCCATAAAATTTTCATACTGTAAAAATAAATTGAAGATGGGGTTTTGAAGAAAACCAGGAAAATGGAACTGCAGGTTAAAAATCTTCTTCCTGCCTACCTATCATTTTTTTGCCTGGCGACCATTCACTGTTGAGTTTTTCAAAATCTTTAACATCTGCTTCAGAAAATTTTTGTTTGCTGATGGGTTTTAAATCGGGCTGGCCTGCATTTACCCATGCCGTGTACCAAAAGGAGGCAATGGTAAAAATTGCCTGTTTCATACGGCGCTCTACCATGCCATCCATTTTTGCATCGTATGCCTTTGAAAATGCAGTTGAATATTGCCTGATGATTACTCCGTTGCGTTCTTCAAATGAATATTTTTGGTCTTCCGAAAATTGTTTGGTGAGTTCCCTTTCAATAGATAAAACGCTATCGCTTGCTTTTGCACTCTCTAAAACTCTTGCCCAAATATACTCCCCTGGGTTTTTTATGTATTGGGCCTTGCCCACAAAAAAGTCAAAATATTTTTCGGCCAATAATTCCGGAACCCTGCTTTCCCAAAAGGCGTGTATGCCTTTTTGGTTAGTATATTGCCCGTTGTGGTTGGTATTGGCATGTAAAGGAACATGTGCATCGGCAATATAGTGGCCCAGTTCGGTGCTGTTTTTTAAAATACCGCTAAAGTTTTTATCCCTAAAAGCATCTGTTAACCTGCCCAGCATTACCTGTACATGCCAGGGTACAATACCATAAGTGGTAATACTGTCCAGCGAATATTTTGCCACGGCATCTTTCCATTTCCTCGGCAGTGAATCATAAGGGTATTCTCCCCAATGGTCAATATCAATATAATGCCTTGGTCCTTCGCCGGCAACGGCGTAGCGCCTTTTATCGGGGTCTACAGCATGTTCGCTAATAAAAGTGATATTAGGTTTAAACAAAACCATCATTTCCGGCGGTAAAGAAAATACTGCGAAGTAATTAATTTTTTGATGTGCCCAAAATCCCCAGCAATAGGCTGGCAAATAAGCCACAAGCATCAGCAGCGTCAATATACCTGAAACAAAAATTTTTTTCATTCGTAAACAATTTTTTTGCCAGCAACAATTAATAAAAATAACTCTTTTTTACGAAACCCTTGTTTCCACTTCATCAACCGTGGTAACGCCGCCGCTTACGGCAAACTTCATCGTTTGGGCGCTGGTAATATGGGTAATAGGTTTTATCCTGCTTTTGGGAATTACATATACATGCCCGGCAACGGAATAAGCCATGGGGATATATACCGCCACATAATCCTGGAAACCAAATTCGGCCATGTCTTCCCGGGTTACAAAACCCATACGCCATACATCCGTATCATCTATATTGGCCAATACGTTAAAAGTAAATTTTTTCTTGTCGCCTGCAAAAGCTTCTACAAAATCACGGGTGGTAGTGTAAATATGCTTAATGCCCGGGGTACGTTCCATTACCCTGTCCATAAAATTAATGAGCCTGCCGGTAATAAAAAACGAACTAAAATAACCAATAGCAATTATTGCCAGCAAAATTATTAAAAAACCAAGGCCATAGTTTTGCACAATTACCCGGCCTTTTTCATTGGTATAAGAAAATATAGGCAGCCAATTATCTATGGTACTTATAATAAAGTACAAAGCATAAACGGTTATGGCCAAAGGGGCAATAATGAGCAAGCCCTGCAAAAAATATTGTAAAATTTTAGTATAATAAAAGCGCTGTGACATAAAAAATTATTTATTCAAAGATAGTAATAACGCCTGCTCAGGTATCAAAAAGAATACGCAAAAAAGCGTATAGGGTTCACCCAATTCCATAGCAAAAACAGGATGAATGGTAAATAAAAAGGATGGAAACTTTTTTTACAAAATAAGTTTTCTTAGTTTTGCAGCATGAATTTTGATATTTCAGATACCCGGCAAAGGATAAAAGCTGAAGCAGGCATGCTTTTGATGAAATATGGCCTGCGCAGCATGAGCATGGACGATATTGCCGCTCACCTGGGCATGAGTAAAAAAACAATTTACCTGCATTATACAGATAAAGAAGAACTGGTAGGGGAAATTATTACCGAAATGCTGAACAAAAATGAGAAAGACTGCAATTGCGAAGTAACCCAATCAGAAAATGCCATCCATGAAGTGATTTTGGCAATGACCATGCTTCAAAGCCTCATCCCTACTATTAACCCTTCGCTGCTCAACGACCTGCAAAAATATCATCCAAAAGTTTTTTTAAAATTTAAAAAACATAAGGACCAATTTTTGTTTAACGTATTTAAATCAAACTTAGAAAGGGGTAAAAAAGAAAAACTTTACCGGCCGGATATCAATGCAGAAATATTAGCAAAGTTCAGGGTGGAAAGTATTATGATACTGTTTAACCCGGAGTTTAGGACCAACTTTAGCGATAGCCAATTGGATATTCAACTGGAAGTTTTAAGAAATTTTTTATTTGGGCTGGTAACAGCAAAAGGATACGAATTACTGGTGAATTACCTGGCGCAGCAAAAAAAACAAAAGAAAAAAAATTAAGTTCCACTAAATGAAGAGATTATTTTTTAAAAAAGCCGTACCGCTCCCATTATTACTATTGGGTTTTTTTGTAACAGCTATTGCACAAAAAAAGCATGAATTTTCTGTGCAGCAGGCAGTTGCTTATGCCTTGCAAAATAGTGTAACGGTAAAAAACGCCTTGCTCGATTATAAAATTCAGCAACAGGCAAATAATGAAATTGTGGCTATTGCTCTACCGCAAATAAGTACCAGCGGACAGTTTACCGATTATTTAAAAATACCTACAAGCCTTATACCTGCTGAATTTTTTGGCGGCCAGCCCGGTACTTTTATGCCTGTACAGTTTGGTACCAAGTATAATACCAGCGGTGGTATTGATGTACGCCAGATATTATTTGATGGCCAGGTTTTTGTAGGCCTGCAGGCAAGGGATGCCACATTAAAATTTGCAGGCCTACAGGCAGAATTAACCAAGGAGCAAATTAAAATGAATGTAGAGAAAATCTATTACCAGCTGGTAGTGGGCAAACAACAAATTACATCCATTGACGCCAATATTTTCACCACCCAAAAATTGCTGGATAATACCCGGGAAATTTTTAAAAACGGCTTTGCAGAAAGGCTGGATGTAGATAAAGTGAATGTATTGCTCAACAATATGCTTACCGAAAAAGAAAAAGCACAATGGCAGTTGAATGCCGGCAATAATGCATTAAAATTTTTATTGAACCTGCCACAAAAAGATTCCCTGGTACTCACCGATTCATTAACGGTTGACCTGCTCAAAGAAAACCTGCTTGATAGCGCTTTTGATTACAATAGCCGTAAAGAAGTGCAATTGCTCAACGTATCAAAGCAGTTGAACCAATATAATATAAGGCGTTACCAGTTGAGTTATATCCCTACCCTGTCTGCATTTGCCAGTTATCAAAAAAATGCACAGCGCACAAAATTTGATTTTTTTGCCGATAAAAAATGGTTTACCACTTCAATGGTTGGGCTCAATGTATCCTTTACATTATTTGACGGTTTTGCCAAAAAAAGCAAGATAAACCAAGCCAAATATGCTTTAGAAAAAACCAATAACAGTTTGGAGCAAATGAAAGCGTCTATTGATAATGATGTGGAGCAGGCACGTACTAAAATTAAATCTGCCCTTATTACAATGGATATACAAAAACAAAATATGCAACTTGCCGAAAAAGTTTATACCAGCACAAAACTAAAATACGAACAAGGCCTGGGTAGCCACCAGGAAATTTATAATGCTCAATCGGAACTTAAGGTTGCGCAAAATAATTATTACGGCGCACTTTACGATGCCATTATTGCCCGTATTGACTACCTTAAAGCAAGCGGCAAATTATAATTACTCAACTAAAAATATTTCAATTACTATTTACATGAAAAAACTAACAAAAATAATTGGGGTTGTTGTTTTGCTGCTGGCTGCCGGCTCCTGCGGCAATAAAAGCCCTAAAGAAAACAACGCTGGTATAAACGACAAAAAAACAACACTGGCAAAACTTAAGAAAGCACAGGAAAAAAACGACCTGGAAATTAAAAAACTGGAAGAGGAACTGGCTTTACTGGATACAAGTGACGCATCGGAAAAATATGCAAAGCTGGTTGCAGTAGCGCCAGTTGCAGTGCAAAACTTTCAGCATTATATTGAGCTAAGGGGAAAAATAGATGCCGAAAATATTTCTGCAATTACGCCAAGAATGGGCCCAGCGCAGGTAAAAGCCATGTATGTAAGGCAAGGCCAGGCGGTAAAAAAAGGGCAGCTTTTATTAAAACTGGATGATGCCATCCTGCGCCAGTCGGTTACTGCCGCACGTCGCCAAACCGATGGCATTAAAACACAACTGGCATTTGCCAAAAATGTTTACCAGCGACAAAAAAATCTGTGGGACAAAGGCATTGGCACCGAAGTACAGCTCATTACCGCCAAAACAAATGTAGAGAGCCTCGAAAACCAATTAGGCGCTGCCAACGAACAAATTAAAGTTGCCCAGGAACAATTGAATACTTCAAATGTAGTGAGTGATGTAAGCGGTATTGCCGATGAAGTGAATATTAAAGTAGGGGAAATTTTCAGCGGCATGAACGCCCAGGGCCAGCCGCAAATAAAAATTGTAAATACCAGCAGCCTTAAAGCCGTTACAACAATTGCCGAAAATTACATCAACAAACTCCACACCGGCACACCGGTGGTAATTACCCTACCCGATGTAAACAAAACCTTTAACAGCAGCATCTCCTACCTAGGCCAGTCTATTGCAAATAATATGATAGGCTTTGTGGCCGAAGCAAAATTACCCAGGGATGCTGCCTTAAAACCCAACCAAACCGCTATCATCAAAATACAGGATTATACGGCATCCAATGCTATTGTAATTCCGGTAAATACCATTCAAAACGATGAAAAAGGCAAGTACGTTTATGTATTACAAAAATCCGGCAACGGGCAAATGTATGCAAGCAAAAGAAATATCAATATAGGCGAAGCCTTTGGAGAAATGGTAGAAGTAAAAACTGGTTTATCGGCCGGCGAACAACTTATTACCGAAGGATACCAGGACCTCTACGAAGGGCAACAGGTAATTACCAATGCTAATTAATGACGAATTCTAATTGATAAAAAAGTTTTTATGAAGAAACTAACAGAGGGGATTTCCAAAAAATTTAAAGAATTTTCTCCAACCAGTTGGTCTGTTGACAACAGGGTTGCTATTTATGTAATTGCCATTATTATTTGCGCTTACGGCCTCATTAAATTTAATACTTTACCCAAGGAGCAGTTTCCCGATATTGTTGTACCCACCATTAGCGTTACCACAATCTATGCAGGCAATTCGCCAAAAGATATTGAAAACCTGGTAACCCAACCCATAGAAAAAGAGTTGAAAGCAATAAGTGGCGCAAAAGTGAATAAAATCAACAGTATTTCCCAGCAGGATTACAGCCTCATCATTATTGAATTTGACACCGATGTAAAAACAGAAATAGCCAAACAAAAAGTTCAGGATGCCATAGACAGGGCAAAATCTGATTTACCCAACGACCTCACTTCCGATCCAGTGGCAAAGGAATTTGACTTTAGCGAAATGCCGATAATGTACATCAATATCAGCGGGGATTTTGACGGACTTAAATTAAAAAAATATGCCGAAGACCTGCAGGATGAATTTGAAAACCTGCCCGAAATAAACCGTGCAGAAATTATTGGCGCACCCGAAAGGGAAATACAGGTAAATGCAGATCCGTATAAAATGGAAGCCACCCGTATCTCTTTTATGGATATTGAAAACGCCATAAGCCGTGAAAACCACGACATCACCGTGGGACAAATTGATGTGGGGCCAATGGAACGCACCTTAAAAGTAAAAGGCCAGTTTACCGATGCCAAAAGCATGAAGGATATTGTAGTACGCAGCAGTGCACAAGGTGGCTGGGCCTATTTGCGGGACATAGCTCAGGTAATTGACACCGTAAAAGAAAAAGAAAGCTATGCACGCCTTAACGGTAAAAATGTAGTAACCATAAATATAATTAAGCGTGCCGGCGAAAACCTTATTGAAGCTGCTACAAAAATTAAAACTATTGTAGCCAACATGAAAGAAAAGGAGCAATTGCCTCCCAACCTTAATGTAATGATTACCGGCGATACCAGCAAAGCAACGGAAACCTCATTTAACGAATTGGTAAACACCATTATCATTGGCTTTATTTTGGTATTGGTAATATTGATGTTTTTTATGGGGGTAACCAATGCATTTTTTGTTGCCCTTAGTGTACCACTAAGTGTGTTTGTAGCATTTTTATTTTTACCGGTTGCCGATTTTATTGTGGGCACTTCGGTTACGCTCAATTTTATTGTATTATTTGGTTTGCTCTTTGGCCTGGGTATTATTGTAGATGACGCCATTGTGGTAATTGAAAATACACACCGCATTTATAATAATGGAAAAATACCCATTATTAGAAGCGCCAAAGAAGCGGCAGGTGAAGTATTTATTCCCGTAATGGCCGGTACAGTAACCACCTTAGCGCCATTTTTTCCTTTGCTGTTCTGGAAAGGCATTATTGGTAAATTTATGATTTACCTGCCGGTAATTTTAATTTTAACTTTAACCGCATCTTTAATTGTTGCGTTTATTTTTAACCCGGTATTTGCGGTAAGCTTTATGCGCCCCGAAGGCAAAGAACATGAAGAACCCAAAAAAGCCATATTTAAAAAACCCTGGTTTTGGACATTTTTAGCCTTTGGGATTTTATCTCAATTAGCTGCATGGCATGGCGTGGGTAATTTCTTATTTTTTATGCTATTACTTGCCGTGCTCAACCGTTTTGTTTTTAGGGATATCATCCATTTATTTCAAAATAAACTATTGCCGGCTTTAATGGCCAGGTATGAAAAATTATTGAGATGGGCGCTTAAAGGATGGAGGCCAACCTGGCTTTTGGTGGGCTTGTTTGTTTTGTTCCCGGTATCTTTTATTCTATTGCTCCTTAGGGGAAACGATACTACATTTTTCCCCAGTGGTGATCCTCATTTTATTTATGTGTACCTCAAAATGCCCATAGGCACACGTGTTGAAACAACAGACAGTATAACGGCAATATTGGAGAAAAGGGTATTAAAAGTATTAGCTTCAGAACAACCCGGAACTCCGGGAAGCATTGTGGAAAGCGTAATTACCAATGTGGCCAATAGCGCCAACAACCCAAGGGATAATAACCGCAGCATACAACCCAACCTGGGCCGTATACAGGTATCCTTTGTAGAATATGAAAAAAGGCATGGTAAAAAAACAAAACCATTTTTGGAAGACATCCGGAATCAAATGAAAGGCATTCCCGGTGCAAGCATTGAAGTGGGCCAGGAAGATGCCGGGCCGCCAACTGACCCACCGGTTAATATAGAAGTGGAAGGTGAAAACTATGAAGCAATTTCCAGGATAGCCACATCTTTGCTCAATTATTTAGATACCAACCGTGTAGAAGGAATTGAAAACCTACACTTAAACGTTGACCTCAACAGCCCGGAGATAACCCTAAAAGTAGATAGGGAAAGGGCTACCATGGAAGGCCTCAGCACCGGGCAGGTAGGATCTGAATTGCGAACAGGCGTTTTTGGCAAGGAAATTAGTAAAATAAAAGAAGGGGAAGATGAAATAAAAATTCAACTGCGTTATAACAGTGATTTACGTAATAATATTGCCGACCTCATGAACAAGCGCATTACCTTTTTGGATATGTCAAGCATGAGGGTAAAATCTATCCCTATTACTACTATTGCCAGTATTGATTATACCACAACATCAGGCGCTGTAATGCGTAAAAATGTTAAACGCAATATACAGCTCCAATCCAATGTGCTTAATCCATCTATGACGGCAAAAATAAACAAGCAACTTGCAGAAAAAATTAAAGTATTTAAATCAAAAAATAATATCCCTGCAGGCATCAACATCCGCCAAACAGGCCAGGGTGAACAGGAAGCAGAAACATCAAAATTCTTAGGTACCGCCCTGGTTATAGCCCTGGGATTGATTTTTTTAATTTTAGTTTTGCAATTTAATTCTGTAAGCAAACCATTTATTGTTTTAACAGAAATATTTTTCTCTGTAATAGGTGTAATGCTTGGCTATGCCATTACAGGCATGACCATAGCTTCAATAATGTTTGGCGTAGGTATAGTAGGCCTTGCGGGCATTGTAATTAAAAACGGTATTTTACTTATTGAATTTACCGATGAATTAAGAGGAAGGGGTTTGCGAACAAGAGAAGCAGCCATACAGGCCGGAAAAATAAGGATCATACCCGTAATGCTTACTGCTATTGCAACCATTTTGGGTTTACTGCCTTTAGCGGTTGGGTTCAATATTAATTTTGCATCTTTCTTTCAGCACTTAAATCCTAAAATATTTTTTGGCGGGGATAGCGTGGTATTTTGGGGGCCGCTAAGCTGGACGATTATTTTCGGTTTAATCTTTGCCTTCTTCCTCACATTAATGATGGTACCCAGCATGTATATTATTGCCGAAAGGCTGAGAAGACCAATGGAAAAGTTTTATGGCACCAGGTTTATTGCTTTGCTCGGGTTTTTAGGTCCACTCTTTTTCCTGTTTGTCGGCATCATGTATTTTGTGAGATGGATACAGGGAAAAAAGGTTTGGAATGGTACATATAAAAAATAATATCAAATATTAATTCCGTTCATGAAAATATAAAAGCCTTGCAACTTTTTGCAAGGCTTTTTAAATGAACCCTTTAATTTATTTTTTTCGTGAAATTGCTTTTTCTGCTGCCGCAACAATATGGTCTGCAGTGAGGCCATATTTTACCAGCAACTCTTCCGGCTTTCCGCTTTCACCAAAAGTATCGTTGGTGCCTACATATTCAATAGGTATAGGAAAATGCTTAGCTGCAACCTGTGCAACACTGTCGCCCATTCCACCAATAATATTATGCTCTTCGGCCGTTACGGCACAACAGGTTTTTTTAACAGAGTTCAATACTGCCGTTACATCCAGTGGCTTTATTGTATGCAAATTAATAAGATCAACGCTGATGCCTTTTGCTTCTAAAACTTTTGCTGCTTCTACAGCAATCCATACCAAATGTCCGCAGGCAAAAATGCTGATATCTTTTCCATCATTTAACTTTTGTGCCTTGCCAATTACAAAATCTTCTTCTTTGGTAAAAATGGGCCACACCGGCCTGCCAAAGCGTAAGTAAACAGGGCCATTCATATTGGCAATGGCTTTAGTGGCAGCTTTGGTTTGGTTATAATCTGCAGGCACAATTACTGTCATGCCCGGCAGCATTTTCATTAAGCCGATATCTTCCAAAATTTGGTGGGTAGCGCCATCTTCGCCAAGGGTAAGGCCGGCATGTGATGCACAAATTTTTACATTTTTATTGCTATAAGCAATGCTTTGGCGTATTTGGTCGTACACCCTTCCGGTGCTAAAGTTGGCAAATGTGGTGGTATAAGGTATTTTACCCCCAATGGTTAAACCTGCAGCAATGCCCATCATGTTAGCTTCTGCAATGCCGCATTGAAAATATCTTTCAGGAAACTCTTTCATAAAGCCGCCCAGCTTGAGCGACCCGGCAAGATCTGCCGTTAAAGCAACAATTTTATTATTTAAACGGGCTGCTTCCAATATACCATCTCCAAAGCCGCTCCTTGTATCTTTTTTTCCGGTTACTTCAATTGTACTAAGCATAAAAATTTTAATAATTTGGGCACAAGATAGCAAAAAAGCAAAAAGCATAGTTGAGGATATATAATTCGCATATTAATTAACCTACATCAATACGCCCCATTTTTTGCAGAAGTATATTTGTAATAAATTATTGATTATGGAATTAGGTATAGGAATGTTTGGTGATAACCACTACGATAAAAATGGCAAACCTTTGCCTGCAGATGAAAGGCTTAAAGAACTCATAGAAGAAATAAAACTTATGGATGAAACCGGCCTGGATTTTTTTGGCATTGGCGAGCACCACCGGCCCGATTATGCCGTATCGGTTCCTGAAATTATACTGGCCGCTGCAGCTACTGTAACCAAAAATATTAAATTGGGCAGCGCTGTAAATGTCATCAGTTCATCTGACCCTGTGAGGCTGTACCAAAGTTTTGCCATGATTGACCTATTATCAAACGGCCGGGCAGAATTGATGGCAGGAAGGGGAAGTTTTATAGAATCGTTCCCTATTTATGGTTTTAAGTTGGAAGATTATGATGAGCTATTTGAAGAAAAATTACACTTACTCGTAAAAATAAATAAAGAAAATCCCATTACCTGGAAAGGCAAACACAGGGCTGCTTTAAATCATCAACTTATTTTGCCCAGGCCCATAAATAACCATTTAAATATGTGGGTTGCTGTTGGCGGCACCCCGGAAAGTGTTTTAAGAGCAGGCAACCTTGGGCTTCCGGTAATGTTTGCCATAATTGGCGGCAACCCGGCACAGTTTAAACCGCTTTTTGATTATTATAAAAAAGTGTACAACCTTGCCGGGCATAGTGAAAACAAAATGCAGGTGGGTGTACACATGCATGCATTTTTTGGAGAAAAAAGCGGGGCCGTTGCAAATGAGTACTATCCTGTGTATGCAGCACAAATGAACCGCATTGGCCAAACCCGCGGCTGGCCTGCTTATTCCCAAAACCAATACGATATTGGAAGAGGAAAAAATGGCCATTTAATTATTGGAGATGCCAGCGAAGCTGTAGAAAAAATTCTGCAAATGCAGGAAATGTTTGGCTTAACCCGTTTTTCTGCCCACATGGATATGGGCGGGCCTTCTCATACATCCCTAATGAAATCAATAGAAATATTTGGTGATAAAATTTCCCCAAAAGTAAGGGCTGCTTTAAAACAAAAGGGTTAAGGATACCCCATTTACTACCGGCTATTTTTATACCGCCGCAAAAAGTATATACCAATAAATACGGCTAAAATAAGCAGGGCCAGCAATGCAGTAAATGGTTCATCAATAAAAATACTTATAGCAACAAAAGTATAAGCTAAAATAAACAACATTGGAAACACCGGGAATAGTTTCATCTTATAAATCCCAGAACCATCAAGGTGGGCCGTTTGTTTTCGTAATTTAAATATTGTTGCAGCAGATAAGGCCATACCAAAACAATCCAGGAAAATAGAAAAACTTAAAATTTTATCAAAAGTTTTTGCCCAAAAAACAATTAAAATGGCCAGGGCCGAAAATAGGTTTAGCGAAACAAATAACACATTGTTTTTTGCTGTTCTTTTTCCGCAGGCCTTTGGTAAAACGCCCTCTTCGCTCATGGCCTGCATTACCCTTGGGTTACTGAGTAAAGAGGAATTTACATAAGACAAAACCGACAGGAAAAGTAAAACGGAAATTATTTTACCGGCAGCATCACCAAAAATATAGCCGGCCATAATTGCCGAAATATTTTCTGCACTTTTTAGTTGCTCAAAGCCTATAACATTTAAATATGCATAGTTTACCAGCAGGTAGAGCAATACAATTATACCAATACCCAAAAACACTGCCCGGGGAATAGTTTTGGAAGGTTTCTTTACTTCTTCCCCGAAATTTATCACCTGCTGGTACCCGCCGTAAGTAAAGGATACCGCTACTAACCCTATACCAAAAGCTTTTAAATATTCCCATAGCCCGGGGCTAATGTGGTGTTGCTGCATTATGGTTTCCTGCAACGACCTGTCGGAAAAAAAAATGGGGGCAATAAGCAAAAGCACCAAACCTATTTTTATTACCATAAGGGCATTTTGCGTTTTAGCGCTCATTTTTAATCCTAAAAGGTTTATGGAATAAAAAAGTAAAATGCAAAAAATAGCAATGGCAGCTCTTATGAGCACAAGGTTTTGTGCCGTAGGGAAAATTACCGACGAAATATATTCGGCGCCAACCAGCGCAACTGCCGCAACTGAAGAAGCGTTACTGATAAGGATGATGCCATTTATAGCAAAAGCTATGGAAGGGTGATAAACTAAAGAAAATATTTTGTAATAGCCGCCAGTAACCGGGTAGCGGCTGCCAATTTCTGCATAAGTTAATGCGCCGCACAAGGCAATAAAACCACCAGCCACCCATGCAAATAAATAACCCAATGGATCGAGGCTTGCTTTGGCCACATTTACGGGTGTTCTAAAAATACCCATGCCAATTACAAAGCTCACCATTATCATGGTAAAGTCAAAGAGGTTTAGCTGGGTGCTGGTTTTATTTGAAGTTATGGGCAAACTTTATGCTTTAGCAGTTGTATTTTATTTGTAAAATATAAAAAGCGCTTAATTAAACTCTGCTATATTGCTTCCAAAAAAGTTTTCATCTTTTTTAAGTTTTAGCTCCCATTTCCATGCGGTGTCCATCATTTCATCCAGGGTAAAAGCAGGGTTCCAGCCCAGGGTATTTTTGGCTTTATCATTATTGGCATATATGGCTATAACATCGCCGCTGCGCCTTGGGCCCACTTTATAATTCAACTTTTGGCCGCTTACTTTCTCAAAGGATTGTATTACTTCAAAAACGGTATTGCCGTTTCCTGTACCTAAATTAAAAACTTCGCAGTTTGATGCATTTCTTTTTTCAATAAGGTAATTAAGCGCCAAAGTATGGGCATGTGCAATATCGCTTACATGGATATAATCCCTCACACAGCTTCCGTCCCTAGTGGAATAGTCGCTGCCCCAAACCTGCATTTGTTTTAACTTACCAATTGCCGTTTGTGTAATTGCCGGAACCAGGTTGGCCGGTTTGCCCAGGGGCATTTCGCCAATTTCTATACTTGGGTGGGCGCCAACAGGGTTAAAATAGCGCAGCAATACAGCATTAAGATTTTTGTTTTGCTTTGTGGTATGCATAATTATTTCTTCACCCATTTGCTTGGTATTTCCATAAGGCGATTCGGCCGGTTTCCATACCGTATCTTCTGTTACCGGTATTTCAGCAGGGTTTCCGTAAACGGTGCAGGATGAGGAAAAGACAAAATCCAAAACCTTAAATTCCAGGGCACATTTTAAAACATTAAGCAGGGAGTTGATATTGTTTTCATAGTACATAAGCGGCTGTTCCACGCTTTCGCCTACTGCTTTATATGCAGCAAAATGGATGATGCCGGAAATATCGGGGTTTTCCTGAAACACGGCACAGGTATCATCAAAATTGCAAAGATCAATATTGTAATTTTTTACTTTTACCCCGGTAATTTTTTCCACACCTTTTAAAACCTGTGCATGGCTGCGGCTATTATTATCGGCACAAATAACGCTATACCCGTTTTGCAATAAATCCACTATTGTGTGCGATCCTATATAACCGCATCCACCGGTTACCAATATTTTTTTCATCTCTTAAAAATTTATGAAACCCATGCTTGAGGCATAGGGTACTATTGCTAAAATATAAGTTGCAAAGAAACAGAAAAAATACCCGAAAAAATGTTTCAGGTAATAATCACATAAAGAATTTAATGAGGCAATAAGTTCCTGAAGCCAGCAAGGCCGAAACCGGTATAGTAAGTATCCATGCCCAAATGAGGTTTACGGTAACGCCCCATCTTACTGCACTAAGGCGTTTTGTAGCGCCTACGCCAATTATAGATCCGGTAATAGTATGCGTAGTGCTCACCGGCGCACCAAGGTTGGTTGCGGTAAACAAAGTAATGGCGCCGGCGGTTTCGGCACAAACACCTTCCAATGGGGTAACCTTTGTAATTTTTGTGCCCATTGTTTTTACAATTTTCCATCCGCCGCTCATGGTACCAATGCCAATTGCAGTGTAGCAGGCAAGCGGTACCCAATCGGGCATTTGGCTAAATTCACTAATGTTGCCGCCGGCAATAAGCGCAGCAGTAATTATGCCCATTACTTTTTGGGCATCTGCACCACCATGGCCAATGCTAAATACCGCAGATGAAACTAATTGCAAACGCTTAAACATCCTCCCGGTACGGGCAGCGGTTTCGCCTCTAAAATAATTAATAAAATAAGCCGTAACAAACACCACACTTAAACCCAATAAGGCCCATTTTTCGAATTCTTTTTTAAAAGGGATAAATAACATACATGCACTAACCACAGCAGCAATGATGGCAATTTTGAGCCAAAAATTTTTTTGAATAGTTACCAAAGTAATAAAAATGGAAATAAACATCCCAATTAAGGGTGCCAGGAAAATAAAAATTACCGTTTTCATAATCATAGCCGTATCAATGCTATTAAAGCCAGCTGCAGCTATTGCCGCACCTGCAAAACCGCCAATAAGCGTATGCGAAGAGGAAGAAGGAAGGCCAAACCACCAGGTAAATAAATTCCATATAATCGAGGCAATTAACCCGGATAAAATAATAATGATGCCACCGGTGCCGGAAACTACTTCGGGCTTTACCGTTTTGGCTACCGTATTGGCTACCGCATGGTCGCTAAAAATAAAAAAGGCTACAAAATTAAAAAAAGCCGCCCACACCACCGCCTGAAAAGGGGTAAGCACTTTGGTAGATACTATTGTGGCAATAGAATTGGCTGCATCATGAAACCCATTGATATAGTCAAAAATTAAGGCAAGAACAATTACTACAATTAAAATAGTGGCCATAAAATTAATGCTGTTTTCAAATGCAGCTTACCAGCGCTATTGTTTACAAAATTGATTTAGGTTTTGGCAGCAGCATTATGCGTATTTAATAATAATACTTTCAATAACATTGGCTGCATCTTCGCACTTGTCTGTTACTACTTCCATTATCTGGTAAATTTCCCTTTTTTTAATTACTTCTTTTGCATCGGGTTCGGTGGCAAAAAGCCTTTCAATACTCATATCAAAAATATCGTCGCCCTGGTTTTCTATACTATTTATAGCCACTAATGCATCGGTAATTTGGCGCATATTTTTCATGTTCCGCAATTCGGTTACGGCTTTGTGTACCTGCACGCAACCCAGGCAAATAAGGTCGGCAAATTTTTGTATGCCAATATCGTTGGGGTTAACCCGGTAAAAATTAATTTTTTTGGCAGAGGCATAAATATAATCTGCAATATCATCCAGGGATGTAGCCAGGGAATGTATATCTTCCCGGTCGAAAGGCGTAATAAAATTGCGGCTGAGTTCGGTAAATATCTGGTGGGTATGGTCATCGTTTACATGCTCCATGTCTTCAATTTTCTTAATTAGGGCAGCCCTTTTTTCAAAGTCGGGTTCGTTTACTACTTCTTTTAGTGCTACTCCCATTTTCACCAGTTCTTCGGCTACAACTTCAAATAATTGATAAAACACCCTGTCCTTTGGTAGAAAGATTTTTAGAATTGAGTTGAATCCAGACATTAGTTTGGCTTTTTTTGGATTACAAATGTAAAACCTTTGTTTGCTTAAAACCCCTACTTAATAATTGGTAATGATTTCTTAACACAGGCATTTTAAGCAATATAAATAAAGGCAATAATTTGTGGTATGCTTGCCCTTTCCGTAAAACAAGTGGAGAAAATAGCTAAAATTATTTCTCTTCTAAAGTAAACCCAATTGTAGTTCCTACATCTTTTTTGCTCCTTACATGAATGGTTTGGTCATGGGCCTCAATAATATGTTTACATATGGCCAGGCCAAGCCCGCTGCCACCCACTTTACGGGTTCTGGCAAGCTCTGTACGGTAAAACCTTTCAAACACCCTGGGCAGGTGGTCTTCGGTTATCCCCACTCCATTGTCGCTTATTTCAATGAGGATTTTTTTATCTTCTACTTTATAAAAGCTGGCTTCAACAATGCCATTGTCTTTGCCGTACTTTATGGCATTGTCAATGAGGTTTATGAGCACCTGCCTTATTTTTTCCCTGTCGGCACTAACCATCAATGGCGCTTCGCAGCCCTTTTTGATACCAAGGGCAATACCCCGATCTTTTGCCTTTAGGTAAAGGGAATCAAATACTTCTTTTACCAGATCTTGAATTACAAAATTTTCGGCGGCAATATTAACCTGGCCACTTTCCAGTTTTGAGATTTCATCCAGGTCCCGGGTAAGGCCCACGAGCCTTTCGGCATTACGGCCGGCTTTTTGCAAAAAAGAAATATTGTTATCCTTATCGTAAAGCGCACCATTTAAAAGCGTATCAATATACCCCTGTATGGCAAAAATGGGTGTTTTCAATTCGTGGCTCAGGTTTTGTAAAAATTCTTTTCTAAAAACCTCGTTTTGTTTCAGGGTTTCAATTTCCAGCTTTTTTTCTTCGGCCCATTTTTCTACATCCAGCCTTACTTCTTCAATAGTTTGCTGCGGCAATAAATTTTTATAATAAAACTCTTCCTTTTTGCTTGCTTTGGTGTGGGAAATCAATTTGTAAATAAGTTTTATTTTACGGTAAATAAAAACCTGCAGCATTTTTAAAAAAAGTAAATAACTGCCAACAAAAATAACAGCAGTGCTAAGCAGGGCTACCCACCATACGGGTTTAAAAATAAAAATCACTATGGCTATAGGTACCGAAAGTAAAACTGCTGTAAGTGCAGCGAGTTGTTTTGGAGTAAAATTTTTTTCTGATATCATGTTTCATTTATTTTGTGTTAAATCCATTCAAATTTATAGCCAACGCCTTTAACCGTTGTAATACAATCTATTCCTAATTTTTGCCTAACTTTTCTGATGTGTACATCTATGGTACGGTCGCCTACAATTACATCGGCTCCCCACACATGGCCCAGTATTTCATTTCGTAAAAAAACTTTTCCTGGTTTTGAAGCCAGCAAAGCCAGTAATTCAAACTCTTTGCGGGCCAAAATCACTTCGTTATTTTCATAACGCACCACAAAACTTTCCCGGTCAATTTCGAGTTGATTAATTTGAATTTTCCCCAACCCCGAATGTTCCAGCCGTCTGAAAAAAGCATTCACCTTACTCATAAAAACCCTGGGGCTTACCGGCTTGGCAATAAAGTCATCAGCACCGGTTTCCAGCCCTTTTATTTCTGTAACTTCATCGCTAAGAGCCGTTAAAAAAATAATAAATGTTTTACGAAACATGGGCATTGCCCGCAAAATAGCACAGGCTTCAATTCCCGATTTTTCGGGCATCATTATGTCCAGGATGATAAGCTGAGGGTTATTTATTTTAGCAACTTCAATAGCTTCATTGCCATTTTTTGCCGTAAATACTTCATAGCCTTCTGCCCTTAGGTTATATTGTAATATCTCCAATATATCCGGCTCGTCATCTGCAATTAAAATTTTGTTTGCCATTTTTTGAAGGATACAAAATTAATTCAACTTTAATTAAGACAGGGAAGTTAAAAGGCTGTTATAATTCGTTAATTCCCGTTTTTGGTAAGGCAACAATTAACCACTTGTGTTGGTCTTTTAAAAAAACGGTGCGTATATTGCAACAACTATTGCAGGATTGGCGAAAATGATGAAATATCTACTTTTTATTGTATTGCAGCTTTGTACTTTTTGTGCTGCTGCACAAAATGACAGCATTGCAAAAGTGCCTATTGACCGGCAATATTTTCATGACCTGGTTACTAAAGAACAAAAACTTACGGATAGAGCCGATGGCAAACTGGATGGTACGCTCAAAGTTACCGGAAACGACGAAGTGCATTTGTTTCTCACCGATGTTCTTTTTCGCCGGGTTGATGCCATAAAAAACTGGATAGAAATAAGCCCAACCCTGCCAGCAAAAAATGAAAAAGTGAGGTACCTCCGCTATTTAGAAAATATGCTGAGGCTGTTTAGAACCGACTGGAAAAAACATGATATAAGCCCGTTGGATTTTCCATTGCTGGTTGAAACATTTTACCAGGCCTTGCAGAAGCAGGCAAAAAAAGAAAGCATAAATGCGCTTATTCAAACCTCAGCTTACCCTATTGCAAAAATAATTACAGAAGTATTGGTAGAAAACCCGAACATTAAGCAACTGAACAATATTGTGTATTTAAAATTTTGCCAACTAAATCCCGATAAAATTTTACCTACGATCAGGCCTTTTGCCAATGAACCTTTTGCCGACAGCCTTATTGTACTGGCCAGTATGAAAAGGCCGGTTCAGCTTTATTCCTATGCACAATCAAAATCTTCGGTAGAAGGTAAATTGATACACCGCAGCAACAACCAAATGGTGCAAACCATTGCCGAACTGAGCCAAACACCCAATGCCCTTTTTTATTTTCCTTTTTTGGACGATATACTCTATGGAAGGCAAAAAATTGAAGACATAAAAAAACTGGTAGGTAACGGGGATAAATATGACAGCGTAGGATATTACAAATTATTGGTAAAAACGGCCATTGCTTATTTTAAACGAATGAGCCCGCCACTGAAAGATACACCCATTGCCATGTTTGGCGCAAATGGATTATATGAAACATTAATGATGCGTGCCAACAAACATTTTATTACGCCCATTAATGAGTTGCACAACCAAAGTAATTTAAATATACGAATGAGGGCCATTGACCCACTTTTCCCAGAAGACCTGTATTATATGATGATTATGGGAGAAAGCAGCATTTATACTTCAAGTTACAAGCACAGCTTTAACCGTATGCTGCAGCGTATGGGCAACAACCCTCGAACCGATTCCCTTTTGCTCAAAGTAAACTTTGACCATTTTAAAAAGTTTATAAAAATGGCGGCCAATTACAATAAGCTGGATACTTTTTTAAAATTGATGCCCTCCCAAAACTCCGAAGTATTGATGAGGGCATTTGTAGCCAACCTCGATAAAACAGAAAGCCTTGAAGATGCGGTTGACGTTGCCGACTCCTACAGCAGCATTACCAATAAACAATTGCTAAATACCATACTCACTTATGTAAAAGAAAATGAAGCCATTGCTATTGATGAAAACAATACCCGTGGCAAAATTATTTATGGCTTGTTGAAAATTATTTTTATGGCGGCAGATAATAATAATATTGACCTTTCTCAGGAAATTGGTATCCCATCCATTTATGAAATACCTTTATCGGCAATGAAAGATGGAAAAGGGAGGGTGGTACAACAGGTTTTCTTTTATGGCGATGAAGATGGTAAAGCATTTTTTCCTCCGTTTGTAAATTCTTTTTCTTCAAAAGACTGGATAAAGACCGACAAAAAAGAATGGGTGGAACTAAAATCTAAAAAAGGCGAAGTTTATGTTTTTGCCAACAAGCCCTTAAACTACGATGCCAACCTCGATGACTCTGCACAGGTGCACCTTGCAAAATACCTGGAGTCGAGGGATATGAGCCCCACAATGGCGGTTCACCGTGGCCACAGCTATTGGTTGCCGGGCACCATAAAACGCCTGCCCGAATCGGCAAAAATTATTGTACTGGGTTCATGTGGCGGATACCAAAACCTAAATTCCATACTGGAAATTTGCCCCAATGCACATATCATATCTACAAAAGAAATTGGCAAAGGCGATATTAACCAACCAATTTTAAATTACCTCAACCAGGTGTTTACCAGCGGCGACACCCTGGTATGGAAGTCTATGTGGTCTTCGCTTACAAAAATATTCAACAGAGATAATGCCGAAGTAAGAGAAAGCTGGGAAGATTATATTCCTCCCTACCGTAACCTTGGCGCAATTTTTTTAAAGGCATTTTATAAAAAAACCGAAGCCGGCCTTTTGTAAAACTTACTGTTTATTGCTGTACCAACAGTACATTTGCAGATATGAGCGCTGGTATTTCCGAAAAACAAAAATTAAAATTTTCAATATTAAAAAGGGTTTTTGCTTTTACGGCACCGTATAAAAATAAATTTTATTTATCCCTTTTTCTTGCAGTTTTCCTGGCCATAATTGCACCACTTAGGCCGCTGCTCATCCAACTCACCATTAATGAAGGTATAAAAAACGAAACCGTATCCAGGTTTATAAATGGCCCAGGGGGTTTTATTATTGAAATTACCCTAATTCAAGTGTTGATCTTGCTTATTGAAACCATTGCCCGATTTTATTTTACATTTACTACGGCATCCATGGGGCAAAACGTGGTGAAAGATTTAAGGGTTACAACGTATAAAAAAATTACCCATCTTAATTTATCGGAGTTTGACAAAACACCCATTGGCACATTAACCACACGTACAATAAATGATATTGAAAGCATCAACGATATTTTTAGTGATGGTTTAATCCCCATCATTGCCGATATGCTTTCCATCGTTTCGGTATTGACTTATATGTTTTGGGCCGATTGGAAACTTACGCTGGTATGCCTGGCGCCATTTCCTATTTTAATGCTGGCTACCTATTTTTTTAAAGAAGCGGTAAACAAATCATTTATTAAAGTGCGTAATGCAGTGGCCAATCTCAACGCCTTTGTACAGGAGCATATCACCGGTATGAGTATTGTACAAACATTTGTGGCAGAAAACAGGGAGCAGGAAAAGTTCAGGGCAATTAATAAAGAGCACCGCAATGCCAATATTAAAGCCATTTTTGCTTACTCTATTTTTTTTCCGGTGGTAGAGCTGGTATCTGCATTTTCCATTAGCCTTTTAGTATGGTGGGGAGCAAAAGATGCCTTGCAGCTTCCGCAGGAAAACGCTTCCCATATTGCTGGCATCATCACTGCCTTTATACTTTGTATTAGTTTATTGTTTCGCCCGCTAAGGGTAATAGCCGATAAATTTAATGTACTGCAAATGGGCATAATTGCCAGCGAACGTGTTTTTAAAGTATTGGATAATACCAATGTAATGCCCAATATGGGAACCCTAAATTCTGGGGATTTAAAAGGCAAGCTGGAATTTAAAAATGTATCTTTTGAATATACACCGGGAACACCTGTATTAAAAAACATTTCATTTACGGTAAACCCTGGTGAAACACTGGCTATTGTAGGCCAAACCGGAAGTGGCAAAACCTCAATCATAAGTTTAATCAACCGGCTTTATCCCATTAGCAGCGGGCAAATTTTGGCCGATGGAAAACCCATTGAAGATTATGAACTCAATTTTTTAAGGAGCCGTATAGGTGTGGTGCTCCAGGATGTGTTTTTATTCAGCGGGTCAATAAAAGATAATATTTCCCTGCACAATGATGCTATACCCATTGAAAAAATTAATGAAACGGCAAAGCTGGTTGGCCTTGGTACATTTATTGAAAAGTTGCCCAATGGTTACAACCAAAATGTAATGGAACGTGGCGCCATGTTGTCTATTGGCCAGCGCCAGCTCTTATCTTTTGCCCGGGCATTATTATATAACCCTTCTATACTCATATTGGACGAAGCCACATCTTCTGTAGATACCGAAAGCGAAATGCTCATACAAAATGCCATTGAAACGCTGGTTTCCGGGCGCACCTCAATTATAATTGCCCACCGCCTTAGCACCATACGCAAAGCCGAAAAAATAATGGTGCTGGAAAAAGGAGAGATAAAAGAAATGGGCAACCATGAAGCCTTAATGAACCAAAAAGGGGCTTATTTTAAGTTGTACAAAATGCAATTTGAAAAAATGGCAATTATTGGTGCGTAAAATGGCCTGGAATTGTGAATTTACCTATTTAAAATAATTAGCTCGTTTAACCCTTTGCTACCTGTTTCAATCCCCTTATCTTTGCGGCAAAATTACAAGCAGGATATGGCCTTTAAGCATATAAAATCTTTACTGGTAGCCACTTTCAGCATTTTTGCACTAATGTTTTCTGGGCCTGTTTTTGCACAGAACCATGAAAACGAGCCCAAAACTGAACTCCCCCACGAAGCAGAAGGAAAACTGGACCCGGCAAAAATTATTTTGGAACACATACAGGATGCCCATGAATGGCACTTTTTTAGCTTTGGCGATTTTCATGCTACTATTCCCTTACCCGTAATTTTATACTCACCCACAAATGGCATTAGCCTGTTTTCTTCCTCAAGGTTCCATCATGGCCACGAAGCATACAATGGCTATAAACTCGAAAAAGGGGAAATAGTAGCTATTAATGGAAGCAAAGTATATGATTTTTCTTTAACCAAAAACGTGGTGCAAATGTTTTTGGCATTGATAGTATTAGTACTATTGCTTACAGGAATAGCCAAAAAATATAAAAGCGGGCAAGGTGTTACCAGCGCACCCAAAGGATGGCAAAGTATGCTGGAGCCGGTAATTACTTTTATAAGAGATGAGGCGGCGAAGCCCAACCTGGGCCATAAATGGCAGAAATACCTGCCTTACTTGCTTACGGTATTTTTCTTTATTTTAATTAATACCCTTTTTGGGTTGCTCCCCGGCTCGGCAAATGTTACCGGAAATATTGCTTTTACCATTGTACTTGGCGTAATTTCCTTTTTTGTAATATTGTTTAGTACCAATGGCCATTTTTGGGGCCATATTTTCTGGCCTCCCGGCGTGCCCCTACTAATTAAATTTATATTGATACCTATAGAATTTGCCAGTTTCTTTATTAAACCAAGCGCCTTAATCATACGTTTGTTTGCCAATATGGTTGCCGGGCATATTATTATTTTAAGTTTTGTAACGCTTATTTTTATTTTTGGCTCAATGGCTACGGTGGCAGGCTGGAGCGTATCGCCACTCTCTGTTGCATTTGCAGTTTTTATATATTTAATTGAATTGCTGGTAGCATTTATACAGGCTTATATTTTTACCGTGTTAACGGCAGTATTTATTGGCCAGGCATTTGAGGGAGGGCATAATGATACAGACGGGCATGCAGACGCCGTAATAATTTAGTATTTTTTAATTTTAAATAAACAACAATGAACATTACAATGTTGGCTGAAATCGGTTTTTCGCACATGGGTGGCGCAATTGGCGCAGGCCTTGCTGCAATTGGAGCCGGTATCGGTATCGGTCAAATCGGTAAAGGTGCAGTAGAAGCTATTGCCCGTCAGCCGGAAGCATCAAACGACATTCGTGGTAACATGATCCTCACCGCAGCATTCGTAGAAGGGGTTGCCCTTTTTGCTGTGATTGTAGGGTTGCTGGCTGTATTAAAAGCCTAAGCCACCAATGCATTACTGCACCCGAAGCATAGGGCAAAAGGTGCAGTAATATTTTTAAAAAGATTTAATATTGTATATATGGAACTTTTATTGCCCGCACTGGGTTTATTATTTTGGACATTAGTAGCTTTTGGCATCGTATTTTTTATTTTAAAAAAATATGCATGGTCGGCTATTTTAAAAGGACTATACGAAAGAGAACAAAATATTGCTGACAGTATTGCCACTGCCGATAAAGTAAGACAAGAAATGGCACAGCTTAAAAGCGAAAACGAAGCTTTACTGGCCACAGCCCGTGAAGAAAGAGCTGCAATGCTCAAAGAAGCCAAAGAAACAAAAGATAAAATTATTAACCAGGCAAAAGACGATGCAAAAGTACATGCGGCAAAAATTATGGCCGATGCCCAAGCTACAATTGAACAACAAAAAATGGCCGCAATTACCGACCTTAAAAATCAGGTGGGCAACCTTGTAGTGGAAGTAAGCGAAAAAGTATTGCGTAAAGAACTTTCCAATAAACCCGAATATGAATCGTATATACGCCAGTTAACTAATGAAGTGAAACTAAACTAAAAATGAGGGCGCCGATTTTATGCCGGCGTATTGAATTATGACAAATCCACGTTTAGCCACACGATATGCAAAAAGCCTTATAGGGCTTGCACAGGAAAAAAATGTATTGGAAGCAGTGATAGCCGATATGAAATTTTTCTCTTCCCTGCAAAAAACCAATCCCGATTTTACGGCTTTGCTTCGTAGCCCCATCATTAACGCCGATAAAAAAGAAAAAATAATTAACGCTATTACCGGCAACAAAGTAAGTGAACTCAGCAACTTATTTATTAGCTTATTAGTACGTAAAGGCAGGGAAGGCAACCTGCCTGAAATTGCAGAAGCTTTTATTACCCAGTATAATACCTTAAAAGGCATCCATAAAGTAAAGCTTACTACTGCAGCCCCCTTAAGCCAGCAAATTCAGCAGGAAATAATGGCTAAAATAAAAACCGAATCCGGTGTTAAAAATATAGAACTGGAAACTGGCGTTGACCATGAACTTGTAGGCGGTTTTACCCTTCAAATGGCAGATATTTATGTTGATGCAAGTATTTTAAGAGACCTGAACGATATTAAAAAGCAGTTTCTCAATAACGAATATATTCACCAGTTAAGATAATTAGTGTTTCAATTTATTTTTAAAAAGCCCGGAAAAAATCCCAGGCTTTTTTTTGGGATTGTTTTATTTATCCAAATATTTCGTTGAGTAAATTGGCAAGGTGGATACCGCCCTCCAGCAGTTGATTATTTATAACGGCAAGGTATTTATAATTGTATGCATAATTTAATTTTTGATCGGGCTCGGTAATATCTGCATAAATACCAGAAGCTACCTGGTAGCTGGCAAAAACCCAGGCTGCTAAAGTTTTGGTATTTAAGTTTTCCCTTTGTTCTTTGCTGCTAAAGTTTATGGCCCTGGCATATTCGGTATAACTTAATTGCTGAAACTCTATCAGCCCTTCGTCCCAAACCCTGTGCAGGTTTGATGAAGCGCCAAACCATTTTACTTTAACAGAATTGCCTCCCCGGTCTTCGAGCCTGCCCACATGCAGAGGTTGGTGCAGGTCGCCTATTAAATGAATTAAAAACTTGAGGTTAAATTGTTTTTGCTCAAGCGATAGATTTTTGTTGTATAATTCTGCAACCAATAGGTTTATCTTATTATAAATATTATCCTGTGTGGCCGTTTCTAAAAAATGCTTTACCGAATCGAAACTTAAGCCCGGTGATAGGTTTACATAATGCCAGGGGTCGAGGTATTTTTTGGTGGAATCACTTTTAATAAAGTCCGGCCAGTTGCTGGCCATTGCCAGGCTTTCGGTACCCAGTATTTTATTAATTTCTTTTTTGGCTTTTTTGGTTAAATAGCTTTCTGCAATTTGGCCTACAATGCGGTGGCCCAATAAACCCCATGCATTTGCCTGTAGCGGCATATATACCAATAATGAGTAGAATACAATCTTTACTGCTAATTTTTTCATGTTCAATAATTTAATTTCAACCTTGTATAAGTTCCCCAAAAAAACAATATCTTTTTGGATAATTATGTGTAAAGTTAAACTTTACACAGATAGATTAGTCCTAATTCAGGTTTAGTTATTTTTGCAATACACAAAAATATTATGGCCCAACAACAAGACGACAAAGAATTGTTACAGCAGTTTAAAAACCCTGTAACAAAAGAAAAAGCCTTTACTGCTATTGTAAAGAAATACCAGGAAAAACTGTATTGGCATATACGCCGCATGGTAGTAGATCATGAAGATGCCAACGATGTGCTTCAAAATATGTTTATTAAGGTTTGGAAAAACCTCGATAATTTTAGGGAAGACAGCCAGCTTTACACCTGGCTATACCGTATTGCTACCAATGAAAGCCTTACTTTTTTAGAGCAGGCAAAAAAGAGGAATACGATTTCATTAAGTGGTGATGCGGAAAATCATCTGGCCAATAAGCTCCAGTCTGATAAAAATTTTGATGGTAAAAAATCAGAATGGAAACTGCAGTTGGCCATACAGCAACTGCCCGAAAAACAAAGGGCCGTTTTTAATTTGCGTTATTTTAATGAAATGCCCTATGAAGAGATGAGTAAAGTGCTGGAAACCAGCGAAGGAGCCCTAAAAGCCAGCTATCACCACGCTGTAAAAAAAATTGAAGATTATATCCTAAACCGTTAAACTTTTGCCCAATAAAAGTATCTAAAAAACGATGACAGACAGAAAAGACATATTAAATGAACTTAATACAATAAGTCCGGTGGTTGCCGGTATTCCGTTTGTAAATGTATTTGTCGTGCCGCAAGGATATTTTAACCGGCTTGCCGAATCAATTTTTATTAATACAACTGAAGCCGAAAATATTGTTTACCCGGTTTTTGAAAAAGTACCGCAAGGGTATTTTGAAAACCTTTCCGGCAACATAATGGATAAAATTAAAGCGCTTGAAACCTGTGCAAAAGATGAAATACATACTCTATCCCCGGTACTGGCAAATATTGGTAATGCCAATATTTTTACTGTGCCCAATAGCTATTTTGAACATTTAGCTGCTGAACTTACCCAAAAATGTTCCGTTGTTACAGAAACAGAAATGATTTCGGCAACAGTAGTATCAATTGGCAATAAAAATCAGTTTACGGTTCCTGAAGGTTATTTTAATAAAGTAACCAATAACATAATAAGCGCTTTGCCTGCGGCAACCAAAGTTGTAAAAATGCAAGGCCATTTTAGGATACTTCGTTATGCTGCCGCTGCGGTAATTGTAGGGTTACTTGGGCTACTGGTATTTTTTAATTTGAATAAAAACCAAACTTCTGTGGTAGATAATAGTGTAATTGCCAATGCAAAAAAAATCCTTAAAAATAATAGCTTTGATGCCGAACTGGCAACGCTTGGCGCAGATGTTATTGAAAAGTACCTTTCCAATAACGGGGAAGATGTACAGGCTGCCTTAGTTGCAAACAGTGCATCGGAAAATGCAGAAAACCTGCCCGATGCCGTAGATTATTTTTTAGATGACAAAACTTTGGATGAATTTTTAAACAACCATAATTTAAACAGAAATTAATTACCCTTAACACCAGTTTTAAACTTAAGCAAATGAAAAAAATCTTACTTTCTTCAATATTTTTACTGGGAATAATATTACCCTTATTTGCCCAACCGGGGAATGACAAACAGCAAAACGACCCCAGCCAAAAAATACAGGCTTTATATATAGCCTTTATTTCAAGAGAATTAAAATTAACCGAGGCAGAAGCGCAAAAGTTTTGGCCAGTTCATACAGAGTTTGATAACGAAGTGAGGGCCGTAAAACCCGATATAAATGAGCTGGAGCGGCAACAAACTATTTTAAACATTAAGAAGAAATACCAGGAAAGGTTTATTAAAATTTTGGGCTCGGATCGCACCAATAATTTTTATAAAGTAGATGCTGAGTTCAGGAAAAAACTTGTGGAACGGTTGCAAAAAATTCGCCAGCAAAGAGCAAACGGAGGTAAACTTAAAAACAAAAAACTTAACTCCGGTACTGATTGGGAGTAAGAAATACTTGACTATTTTTTTTCATAAAACCTCACTTTTGATAGTGAGGTTTTCCTTTAGAATTTTTTCTATCCTTAACGGCCTACATAGCAAGTACAATATACTTGAAAAAAAATACTAATAAAAGTTGGCTGTAATTAATTTTCCCCTAAATTTGCTTTAGGTGTTTTTCATAGGTTAGCAACGGCCAGCTCTTTTTAGGGCAGGCCTTCTTATTTTTAAAGAGTGATATATGGCGTTTTAATATCATGATAAAACAAAAATGTCCAATGTTTTTCTGTGCCTTCTTTCCACCATTGCTGCCTTAATTCCATTGCCTTTTTTCCATTAAAATCATACTTGGCTACAAATTTATTTTTCATTTGCTGCAATTGCGGCGCTTCATCACCACCAAAAAAAATTGCCTGGTTCCCATCATCTATCCAAAATACAATATGAAATTTGGAATGTGCGCCCGAAAGTGCGTACTGTATATAACCGTCAATTGTTCCCGTATCTTCTTTAAGCAAAACTACATTAGCAGCATTTTTTAAAATAGAAAAATCCCCGGCAACGTAAGATTTGCCATTGTGCTCAAATCCATAATCCAGTTCTTTTTCAAAAACATAATAAACCGCATTAGTGAAACTAAGTATTTGCTGTTTTGTTGCAGCATCTTTCATTGTTAGGCCGCCGGAATGATCTTTGTGTAAATGGCTTAGTAAAACTTTGGTAACGTCTCCGGGTTGTATGCCATTATCTAATAAATTTTGGTGCAATTGTAACACACCATCATTATTTGTGAAACCCAGGCCCGTATCGAAAAGTAAAATATCTTTTGAGGTTACCACGCAAAAAGGCTGCACTTCTACCAGCAGGCTCCCAACCGGCCTATTTTGTATATCCTCATCCTTCTTATTAAACGGGATAAAAATTTTAGTACTGTCTATACTAAATGCGCCTTCGCTAAGTGGAAAAATTTTCATTATTACAATGCGCTAAGGTTAAAAAAAACATTTATTGCAACAGCATTTGTTATCGCAAAACCATCTGCCTGTCGGAATCTAATTTTAATAAGATAAAAATTAAAATGGTAAAAGTAATTAAAGAAGAACCGCCATAACTCATGAGTGGAAGGGTAATGCCAATAACCGGTGCCAGCCCAATGGTTACACAAATATTTACACTTACATGAAAAAACATGATAGATGCTACAGAATAGGCATAAACCCTGCTAAAAACACTTCGTTGCCTTTCTGCAATTTTAATGATACGCAAAAGCATAGTGAGGTAGAGGAGTATTACGGTAATACTGCCCATAAAACCAAAACTTTCACCCATGGAAGTAAAAATAAAATCGGTATGCTGCTCCGGCACAAAATCGCCCTGCGTTTGTGTACCTTTTAAAAACCCCTTTCCCGTAAGCCCGCCGGATCCAATGGCAATTTTAGACTGCTTTACATTATAATTTTGGCCCTGGGCCTTTTTTTGCATCTCTTTAATTTCTTCGGCGGATAAAATAATATTTTTATCTAAAAATGGGTTGTCCACTCCTACCATACTAAAAATGCGGTTGGCTTGGTAGGGTTTAAACACATGCTTAAAAACAAAAGGAATGGCTACGCCAACAAATAATGAGCAAAACAACCAGCCCAGAAGTATTACCCAAAGCAGCGAAGACCTGCGTTTTATTTGGCGCCAGTTAAAATAAATTAGCAGCGCCGCAATTATGGCAAATGCAATGAGCAATGTTTTGGTATGAAACAATAAGGAAACCACTAATAATACAGCCATCGAAATTCCAGCAATAAGATACGCAGGCGGGAGACCTTCCCGGTACATGGGAATTAAAAAAGAAAAATAAATTAACGCAAGACCGGTTTCGCCCTGCAAAATTGAAAATACTGCCGGTGTAAAAGCTATTGCCGCAGCTAAGAGTTGGTTTTTGGGTTTTTTAAAATCTATTTCGGGGCGTGATAAATACTTAGCCAGCGCAAGTGCAGTAAATATTTTACACAGCTCCACCGGCTGAAGGTTCATAAAACCAAGTGGTATCCAGCTTTTGGAGCCTTTAATTTCTTTACCTATAATAAATGTGGCAATAATAAGGAGGATGCCCGTTAAATAAGAAAGGTTAGCCATTGCTGTAAAAAACTTACTATCAGTAAGTAAAATAAAAATGGCCAGTACAATACAGGCAAGAAAAAAATAAAACTGTTTGCTGTAATTTTTTTTGAACCCAAAAAAACTTTGCAGCACATCATCGCCGCTGCGGTATTCCACAGAAAAAATACATACCAGCCCAACTATTACAATAGCAGCATAAAGCCAGATCATCAGCCAATCTACCCCTTTTGATATGGAAGGAACCTGCCTGCTCATTACTTTTGTTGTTGGTTTGTGCTGTCTTCTTCTGTAGACAATTTTTTATTATCGGGTAATATTGCCTCTGGCTTTCTAATTATTACTACAGTGTCTTTCTTATTTTTTTCGTTCAAAAGTTCCTTTTTCACTTTTTCCATATCGGATTGTTTAAGTATTTCCGGTTCGTCTTCTGCTTCTAAAGTGTCTTTAATAATTTTGATGTATCCTTTTTGCAGCAGGTAAGCAGAATCACCAATATGGTCGAGTGAATCTATTCTTCTTAATTCAGAATAAATACGTGGTGGCATAAGGTTTTGGTTACTGAGTGTTTCAATACGGGCCAGCCTTGCTTTATCGGTGATGGAATCTTTTAAATATTTTTCAATCATAAAACTTACAATGGGAGCAGCATAGGTACCACCAAACCTTCCACTATTTTCCACCACACACATTATAGCAATTTTGGGATTTATCCTTGGCGCAAATGCAGCAAAAAAGGAGTGGTTGGGTTGTTTTACGCCCCTATAATAATTTTCTACTGTTCCGGTTTTTCCGCAAATTACTACGTCTTTAACTTTTGCACCGGCCCCGGTTCCTCTTTCTACCACACCTTGCATACCATCATGTACTGCTTCATAAATGCTATCGGCAATATCAATTGCCTGGTGTTTAATTTTAAACTTGTTAAGTAATCCAAATTGATCGCCGCCGGCAATGGAATCAATTACATGTGGAATTATGTACCAGCCTTTGTTGGCAATATATGCCATTTCATTTGCCACTTGTAGTGGTGTATTATCTACTTCACCCTGGCCAATACTTACCGAGCGGAAACTACAATAATTCCACCGGCCTTTTCCATAAGCTTTATCGTAATATTTTGGAGTAGGAATAAATCCTGCTTTTTCGGCAGGTATATCAACGCCCAATTTATGACCAAGGCCAAATGCATACATATACTTGTTCCACACGGTAAGGCTGCTGTCAACCGAAGGATATAAAGGGTTGTTGATTACCCTTTGCATTACGGTAGCAAAATAAGTATTGTCGGATACAGTAATGGCATTACGTAAATTAAAAGTTCCGTAATCCAGGCAACGCATGGGCCTGCCGCTGCCGCATCCATAAAAAGCGCCATGGCAGGTTACACTAAAATCAGTAGTAATTACCCCTTCATGAAGGCCCACAAGTGCCTGCAAAGTTTTAAACGTAGAGCCCGGGGAATAGGTAGCGCTCACTGCCCTGTTGAGCAAGGGTAACGCAGGGTTACGGTACAACTCCGAAAAATGTTTGCGCCTTAATGCTCCCGTAAGGTAACCCGGCGCATAAGATGGCGCCGTAACCATACAAAGTATTCCCCCGGTTTGCGGATCAATGGCAACAATGGAGCCAAGTTTGTTCTGCATAAGTTTTTCGCCCAACTGCTGCAATTCAATATCAATAGAAGAGTATAAATTTTGACCTGCAATGGGAAGCGTATCAAATTTTCCCCCTTCCAGTTTTTCGGTAAGCCTGTTTTTGTTGTCTCTTTTCCAAAACTCTATGCCCCGCTGCCCCATGAGCACTTTTTCGTAAGAGCGCTCCAGGCCCGTCATTCCGGCATAATCACCAGGCATGTAGCCTTCCTCTTTATGTTTTTTTAAAAAATTTGAATCTACTTCGGCAGTATAGCCCAAAATATTTGCAGCAGCATTGTAGGGAAACTTCCGGATGGATCTTTCCTGTAAATAAAACCCGGGGACAAAGCGGTACATACTTTCGTTGAGCATGGCCATTTTATCATCGGTGAGCATAGCTTCAAAAACCGATGGCCTTGCCCTGCCATTGCGGATAATAACTTCTACCAGTTTTTTCATGAACTGGGTAGAATCTATTTGTAAAATTTTACAGAGCAAGGCCGTATCTATGCCTTTGATTTTATTGGGCGTAATCATCAGGTCGTATATAATGGCATTTTGCAGTATAGGTTTTTTATTCCGGTCAAATACCAAACCCCTGTCGGGGTATATTACTTTACGAAATTTCCCCTGGTCGTCTGCCATTATTTTGTATTCATCAGAAAAAAGCTGGAGGTTGGCCAGCTGGGCAATAATTACCAGCATCATGCCGATAAAAACCAGCATTATAATTATTTTTCTTGATTGGTTATACACAGGTTTTTATCTTAGCTGTAACTTGAAACGAAAAATTGAAATTATTTATTTATTGTAATATAGCCAATTAACCACAGCTCTTCAAATCCATATTTTACAAAACAAATTCACCGGGAATAGAAGTAACGTTCCGCTTAATAAAAATTCAAAATTAAACAGTATTTGTTTTGAACTTTTGTTTACGGGTAAAAATTAATTCTGTAATAAGAATGAGTAAGATACTAATGGCAGTTGAAAGAACCGTTTTAACAATAAAATACCAGATATTTCCAAATTGCCAGGCCTCAAGTAAAAAAAGCCAGGCATTATGCAATAGGCTTAGCATAGCAATAAAAGTGAAATAGGCAGTAAAAGTGCCAAAACTTTTTACAGATGGCTCTTCATAAGTAAAATCTTTACCCTGCTGTGGCGATAATAAGTTTGCCAAAAAGGGTTTTATATAAGCAATTAGTACGCAAGCTGCTGCGTGAAAACCGGGATGCTGCCGAAAACTATCCATTGTAAGCCCTACAAAAAAGGCCACAAGCATCAAAGCCATTCTTGGCATTTTAAAAGGCAGCCAAATGATGAAAAGAAAATATAAATAAGGCGTAATCATTTGGTGCAGGTGTATCCTGTCCAGCACAAATACCTGTACAAAAATTAATAGGATAAACCTTACTATATATTTTACGATTCCTGTCATTATTACAAATGCTTTTTTGCTTTTTCCAGCAATTGGTTTACCGGCGCTGATTGTATGTTTGCAATTACATAAACATATTCAAGGTTATAAAAATTGACGCCAGTTTTTACCTTGATATTGAGGTTGCTCGTTCCGCTTTCTTCATAAATTTCGTTTACCCTGCCTACCAGCAAACCCCTTGGAAAAGTTGTACTCAAACCGCTTGAAATTACCGTGTCTCCTTTTGAAACCGGTGTTCCTTTAGGAATATTCTTTAATATAATTAAATTGGGTTGCCTGCCATCCCATAGCAGGGTTCCAGCTTCGCCAGATTTTTTTAGGCTGGCGCTTAACCTGCTGTCTTTATGTAAAAGGCTCATTACTACAGCATAGTTCCCACTTATATCAGTTATAATACCGGTAACAGCAAAATTAATGTCAGCGACACCCATTCCAATACTCATCTTTTTTACGTTGGGACCGGTAATTACAATAAAATTATTTTGTGCAGCCACAGAGCTGGAAACCACTTTTGCAGATAAATAGGTAATGGAACGAAACTTTTGTAGGGAATCCACCTTAAAGCTGTCAATACGGGTAACCTGCGAAGAATCGGGAAGGATAAAATTTTGTTTAAGCTGGTTTATCAGAAATTCATTGGCTTTTACCAGCGAATCGTTGGTTTTTTTCAATTGAAAATAATATTCTACCCTGTTGAATTCTTTAAAAACACTACCGGTAACCCTGTTGGTAGCTGTTAAAATTGCTGCTTTATGAAACTTACTGTACCTGCTGATGAGATAGATGCAAATCCCCTGCAAAAGCAGGAAAGTTAGCAAGTGAATATAGCGGCGTATAAATAGAAATATATTACGCACTTTGGATTAAATATTTGATGAAAAAATCCTAAGTCTGTTTGAATTAGGATTTAAAAATTTTTGGAGCAAAAACTTTTAGCGCATCACAAAAGGATACTTATCATAGTTTTTGAGTGCAATGCCCGTACCTCTTACCACGCTTTTCAACGGATCGTCTGCCACGTGTACCGGTAATTTTATTTTTGCGGTAAGTCTTTTATCGAGCCCACGCAACAAAGCGCCACCTCCGGTAATATACAATCCACGGCGGTAAATATCGGCAGCCAGCTCCGGCGGTGTTGCTTCCAGCGCTTTTAAAATAGCTTCTTCAATTTTAAAAATACTTTTATCCAATGCTTCTGCAACTTCCTGATAGCTTACCATTACCTGTTTAGGGATACCGGTTACAAGGTCACGACCATTTACGGCTATATCTTCTGGTGGGTTATCTAAGTCTTTAAGTGCAGCGCCTACTTGTATTTTAATTTGCTCTGCCGTACGTTCGCCAATTAATAAACTATGATAGCGGCGCAGGGCTTCCATAATATCTGCAGTAAATTCATCGCCGGCTACACGTATGCTTTGGTCACAAACAATACCCGCCAAAGCAATTACAGTAATACCTGTTGTGCCTCCGCCAATGTCAATAATCATGTTTCCAATAGGTTCTTCCACATCAATACCAATACCCAAAGCAGCAGCCATAGGTTCATGTAAAAGGTATACTTCTTTTGCACCGGCTTGTTCTGCGCTATCTCTTACGGCACGTTTTTCCACTTCGGTAATACTGCTGGGTATGCAAATCATCATTCGCCAGCTTGGGGCAAATAATGGTTTTTTGGGATAAACCAGTTTTATCAATTCCCTAATCATCAATTCGGCAGCATTAAAGTCGGCAATTACGCCATCTCTTAGCGGCCTTACCGTACGGATGCTTTCATGGGTTTTTTCATGCATCATTAATGCTTTTTTACCCACAGCTAGTAAGTTTTTGGGGTTGTTACGGTCCAGGGCCACAATGGAAGGTTCATTTACAACCACTTCGTCATTATGGATGATGAGGGTATTGGCGGTTCCGAGATCTATGGCAATTTCCTGAGTGAAAAAATTAAATAATCCCATGGTATTGATTGAGCAAAATTCTTTATAATTTGATTTGGCGCAAAGTTGATGCAAAATATTGGATTAACAACGGTAAAAATGTTTTTTTTACACATTCTTTTAAAACCCTTTTAATATGCAAAAGCTCTACAAATCTCTCTGTTAAAAGCTAACGATAAAAAGTGAAAATTATTTGAACTCATAACCAATATCCTGCCTAAAAAACATTCCTTCAAAATTTACCTGCTCAAGCAGGTAATTTGAATGTTCCGCAGCATCGGCTATATTGCTGCCAAAAGAGGTAGCAGCTAATACCCTTCCGCCTCTTGTATATGTTTTGCCGTTTTTATCTTCTGTGCCTGCATGAAAAATGATACTGTCGTTTGCATAAATACTATTAAGGCCGGTAATGAGTTTGCCGGTTTCAAAATTGCCGGGGTAACCACCACTTGCGGCTACTACTGTTACTGCAGTCCTTTCATCGGTTTCAATAATAATTTTATCCAGTTTTTGCTGAGCGGTGGCCAGCAAAATAGTGAGCAGGTCATTTTTAAGCCTGGGAACCACTACTTCAGTTTCGGGGTCGCCCATTCGGCAGTTATATTCAATCATGTAAGGGTTACCATTACTGATCATAAGGCCAAGAAATACAAATCCTTTATAATCCAGTTTTTCTTTTTGCAACCCTGCAAGTGTAGGCTCAATAATTTGTTTAATTACTTTTTCTTTTAAAGAGGCATCAAACCCCGGAACAGGGCTTACCGCTCCCATGCCACCGGTATTTAAGCCGGTATCATTTTGCCCTACTCTTTTATAATCTTTTGCCTCGGGCAACAGTACAAAATTTTTACCATCGGTTAAAAAGAAAACACTCATTTCAATGCCCTGCAAAAATTCTTCAATCACTACAATTTTTCCGGCATCGCCAAATTTACTGCGGTGCAACATCAGGTCAAATTCGGCCAGGGCTTCCATATGGCTTTGGCAAATTACCACGCCTTTGCCTGCGGCAAGCCCATCAGCTTTTAAAACAATGGGCAAAGAATGCTGCTTTATATATTCCACGCCATCTTCATAATTTTCAGCAGAAAATTTCTTAAATGCTGCGGTAGGGATTTTATAGTCGTTCATAAAGCGCTTTGCAAATGCTTTACTACCCTCCAATTGGGCAGCATTTTTGGCAGGCCCAATGATGTACATATTTTTAAATTCCTGTTTAGACTGTAGGAAATCAACAATGCCATGTACCAGCGGATCTTCCGGGCCCACTACTACCAAATCTATTTTATGAATGGAGCAGGCCTGGGCTATTTTTTCAAAATCGGTAACCAAAACCGGAAGGTTGATACCGCATTGAGCAGTACCAGCATTGCCCGGTGCAATAAATAATGAAGTACAAAGCGGGCTTTGGGCAATCTTCCAGGCCAGGGTATGTTCTCGGCCACCGGCGCCAATAATCAGGATATTCATTTAGATGTTTTAGATATATAGTAGTAGTGCAATTTACTTAGAGATAATCTTTTGCTCTTTATTTTTTATTCAGAATACTAATTTAAATGGATGAGTGGCATAAGTTTACGCTATAAAATATATAAAGATTACTCTTAGTAACCATAAAATTCATTACTTTGAGCAGATAAATCAATTTAATAAACCTTAATGCATTTAAAAATATATTTATGGCAGATCAAGTAAAAACCGGCAAACATCCCAAGGCATTATATATACTTTTCCTAACAGAAATGTGGGAAAGATTTGCTTATTATTTAATGGTAGGTATTTTATTATTGTATATGACCGACTCTGTTACCGGTGGCAAGGGCTTTTCCGGAAGAGTGGGAGCTGATATTGTGGGCAGTTTTATAGCCCTTGTTTATTTAACGCCTTTTATAGGCGGGTTAATTGCCGACAGGGTTTTGGGCTATACTAAATCTATTTTCCTGGGTGGGTTTTTAATGGCTGCCGGTTATATTGGCCTTTCTTTTCCAGGAGATACGGCCATGTTTATTTCGCTGGGTTTAATAATTGTGGGTAACGGCTTTTTTAAACCCAATATTTCTACATTACTGGGTAATATTTATAATAGGGAAGATTTAAAACCATTAAAAGACAATGCCTATAATATATTTTACATGGGTATTAATATAGGCGCTTTTGTATGCAATTTTGTTGCCGCTTATTTAAGAAATAACTATGGCTGGGGATGGGCTTTTGCCGCTGCCGGTATAGGATTGTTAATTGGCCTTGTGGTATTAGCTTTAAATTTAAAACATGTTAAAGAAGGCGATGTAAAGAAACCGGTTGAAAAAGAAGATATGAGCCTGGGGCAAATTTTTGGCTATGTATTTTTACCAGCTATCATTGCCGCAATTATTGGTTGGTTTATTCCAAATATGATTTTTGGCACTACTATTATGGGAACAAAAGCAAATGATGCTTTTATTTTTGCCTGCCTGCCCATTATCGCATTTTATATTTCACTTTGGGCAAAAGCAACAGGGCAGGATAAAAAAGCTATTGGTTCATTGCTTTTTATTTTTGCCATTGCCATTGCCTTTTGGACCATTTACAACCAAAACTCTACAAGCCTTACGCTTTGGGCAGAAAAGCACACCAACCGGGTTTCCACTTCTGGAGAAGGGGGAACTTTAGCCAAAATGTTTCCCAGGCAAACGGTAAGCGATACTTTGAGGATGGTAACCAAGGTAAACGAGCATTTGGTAGAGGTAAAGGATGCATCCCCGGTTACCAAAATAGAAACCCTGGTTAGCTATAATAATGAAGCAAAGCGCTTTGATACCACGGTATATGGCATAACCGCCAATGGCAATACCATTGACACCGCCAGTAAACTAGTGAAAGTAATGGGCCCCGATCCTTATTTTAATAACGTTCCCAAAGACCAATGGCCCGGAGGTAAAAGCATTAAACTTACTAATACCGAATTATTTCAATCCATAAACCCTTTATTTATTGTATTACTTACTTTGTTTTTTGTGCCTTTCTTTGATTATTTAAGAAGAAGGGGAAAAGAGCCTACTACGGCTTCTAAATTTGCCATGGCCATGTTCCTTTCCGGGCTTTCGGCGCTGGTAATGGTTTTTGCAATTATGTCTGTTCCTTCTATTTACACCCACAAAACCTCTGCAGTTTGGCTTTGGGGAACCTACTTTGTGTTTACCATTAGTGAAATTTTCTTAAGCCCGATTGGGTTATCATTTGTATCAAAACTTGCCCCCGCAAGACTCACCGCTTTAATGATGGGCGGCTGGTTTTTATCTACTTCAATAGGTGGAAAAATTGCCGGGGTAATGACAGGGTTTTGGGACGACTTTACCGACAAGAAAATTTTTTTCCTCATTTTAGTAGTAGCCGCATTTATTGGAGGAATTTTAATATTTACAAGATTAAAATCTTTAAACCAGATTGTGAGGGACAGGACCGGTTCAGCATAAAAATAAAAAATACACTTTTTTAGTAAAAGGAGTTGCAGCAATGTGGTTCCTTTTTATTTTCCTTATCTTACTATGTAACTAAAATAGCATGATTATGTGGAAGAAACATCCTAAAGCATTACCTTTTTTATTTTTCTCCGAAATGTGGGAACGCTTCGGATATTACCTGATGATTGGTATTTTCACGCTCTATCTAAAGGATGCCACAGATGGTTTTAATATGGATGAAAAAGATGCTTCCAGTTTGTACGGCACTTTTATAGCACTTGTCTTTTTTACTCCGTTCTTAGGAGGTTTAATTGCTGACCGTTACCTCGGTTATCGGCGCTCTATTATTCTTGGTGGACTATTAATGGGCATCGGATATTGCACTATGGGTGTTCAAAGCGAAGCAATGTTATATTTATCTATGACTTTAGTAATTATTGGTAACGGATTTTTTAAACCCAATATCTCCACCTTACTGGGAAATGCTTATACCACACCTGAATATATTGACAAGAAAGACGAAGGCTACAATATCTTTTATATGGGTATCAACATTGGAGCATTTGTATGTAATTTTTTTGGCGCTGCTTTATACTCACTTATTGGATGGGGCGCTGCATTTGCAGCTGCCGGTGTGGGTATGTTTATTGGTGTAATTATTTTTATCATTGGCACAAAACATTATAAAAATTTTGACGTAAGAAAACCTCTTCAACCCGGCGATATGCCGCTTTGGCAAATTATGGCATTGGTCATTTTGCCCTCTATCATTTTTGGAGTGATTGGCTGGTTTTTAAAAGGTACTGGAGGATACATTTTTGATTCTAATTCTACCGATGCGTTCATTTTTGCTTGTATTCCGGTTTTAATATTTTATACTGTTTTACTGGTACGAAGCAATAAAGAAGAGCGTCCTTCTATGGCTGCACTTCTTTCCATTTTTGCAGTGGTAATTTTATTTTGGGCCATTTTTAAACAAAACGGTTCTGCACTTAATACCTGGGCGAGCAGATACACTGACAGAGAAGTAAGCAGTACTGCAGGTAACGCCTTGCAGGCTTTAAAACAAACGGATAAGTCTTCTTACACAACATATAAATTGGACAGTGTGGTAAAAATGGATCATCAATTCAGAAAAATAAGAGAAAATGGTAAGGAAATAAAAGAACTGGGATATCCATCATATTTTAAAAATGTTGCACCAGATAAACTACCACCCGAAGGTACATTTGTTAAAACCTGGTTACCCAGCCTTAGTCAATCCATCAATCCCTTTTGGGTTATTGCATTAACGCCATTAATTGTAGCATTTTTTACATGGTTGCGCAATAGAAACAAAGAGCCTTCCACTCCCACCAAGATTGCATTTGGTTTATTAATCTCTGCGTTGTCTGTATTAGTAATGGTAGCAGCAGTAAAAGCAGGAAATAATGGAGCAGAGAAAGTTAGTGTGTGGTGGCTTATTGGCAGTTACGGTGTGGTAACCATTGGTGAATTATTTTTAAGCCCGATGGGGCTGTCATTGGTGTCTAAGCTTAGTCCGGTACGCATCACTTCATTAATGATGGGTGGTTGGTTTCTCTCCACTTCCATTGGCAATAAATTAAGTGGTATATTGGCCAGCCAATGGGATAATTATGAAAATAAAGCAAATTATTTTTGGCTTAATTTTATTTTATTGAGTGCCGCTGCACTATTTCTTTTTCTGTTATTAAAATGGCTGAATAAGATTATGAAATCAAGAGGTGTGCATTAACCTTTTATCAAAAAAAAGTCTAAAAAGCCGTACCAGATTGAGGTACATTTTTTTTATTTACTTATCTTACGGCAATAAAACACTACTCTAATGTCTGAACAAAACAACTTCAAGCCTTTCGTATCTCCCCAAACTAATATGAAAGAGCTCACCCTAAAATCTATTTTAGTAGGTGGAATATTTGGAGTTATTTTCGGTGCCTCTACTGTTTACCTGGCATTAAAAGCCGGGCTTACTGTATCCGCATCTATTCCCATAGCCGTTATCTCTATTTTACTGGGTAAATTATTTTTAAAAACTACCATTCTGGAAAACAATATAATTCAAACCACCGGTTCGGCAGGTGAAAGTATTGCAGCAGGTGTAGTTTTTACCTTGCCCGGTTTTTTATTTTTAAGCAACCCTGACAGCGCCCAGTTTTTTAATTATATCACCATACTTACTCTTTCTATTTTTGGCGGGATATTAGGCACATTAATGATGATACCGCTAAGGCGATCATTAATCGTAAAAGAACATGAAACCTTACCCTATCCTGAAGGCACAGCATGCGCCAGTGTACTTAAGGCAGGAGAAAAGGGTGGCGACCTTGCAAAAACTGCGCTTTACGGGGTAGGATTTGCCTTTATTTATGCCATGTTGCAAAAGATTTTTCATGTAATTGCCGAAACACCTTCGTTTATGACAAGGCAAACGCAAAAGTTTTTTCCTTCAGCAAAACTGAGCTCAGAAATAACCCCAGAATATCTTGGCGTAGGTTATATAATTGGGCCAAAAATAGCAGGCGTATTAGTTGCCGGCGGCGTATTAAGCTGGTTTGTTTTTATTCCATTACTTGCATCCCTTGTACCGGGAGATATTATTGCAGCCCAATTGGTAAAACTGGGTTACCTGGCCGATGTTACAAAAGCCGGCGGACCTGGAGGATGGGATCCGGTAACACAAACTTTTGCTGATTATTCTACTGCAATATACAGGGCATACATCAGGGTTATTGGTGCAGGCGCTGTTGCAGCTGGCGGTTTTATTACCCTTATTAAAACCTTGCCTACCATTATTTCATCTTTCAAAGGCAGCCTTGGTTCATTAAAAAAAGGAGAAGCAGGAGAAAAAATTGAAATCCCAAGAACAGAAAGGGATCTATCTATGAAAATTGTAGGCATTGGAAGTCTTGCACTTATTTTATTAATGACCGTACTGCCACAGGTTCCGGGAGATAATATTGGCAGTAAATTATTACTCGGCATTCTGGTAATAATTTTTGGTGCATTTTTCGTAACCGTTTCTTCCAGGATTGTTGGCCTCATAGGTTCATCCAACAACCCAATAAGCGGTATGACCATTGCTACATTAATGGGAACCTGCCTGGTATTTATTGCCGTAGGCTGGACGGGCAGCCTGTACGAACCAATGGCATTGGTAGTAGGCGGAATGATTTGTATTGCCGCAGCCAATGCAGGCGCTACATCGCAAGATTTAAAAACAGGTTATATAGTTGGCGCCACGCCAAAATACCAGCAAATAGCCCTTTTTGTGGGCGCTATAGTATCCTCGGTTGCCATTGGCTTTACCGTAAAAATTTTAGATACTCCTACGCAGGAAATGCTGGCACAAAATATTCATCACGCCATTGGAACAGACACTTACCCTGCACCACAGGGTACTTTAATGGCTACTTTAATTAAAGGCATTTTATCTTTTAACCTGGACTGGCAATTTGTACTCGTAGGTGCTGCCATTGCTATTGTGGTAGAATTGTGTGGCATTAAAGCTTTGAGTTTTGCCATTGGTATTTATTTACCCTTAAGTACTACCCTACCCATTTTTATAGGCGGCGCCATAAGGGGAATAGCCAACTGGAGAAAGTCCAAAAAACACGATGCAAAAAGTGAAGAAGATGAAGACCTGGGTAAAGGAAATTTATTTGCTACCGGCCTTGTTGCAGGCGGTGCTGTAGCAGGTGTAATTGTAGCCATACTTTCGGTAAATGAAAATATTGCCAATACACTTAAAAACTGGAGCGCCGAACATGGTTTAACACAAATGTTGGGAAGTGAAACAGGATACTTCTTCCTTGGAGTTGCCTTTTTTGCTTTTATGGGATTTGTATTATACAAAATGGCCTTAAAGAAATAATACAGTTTACTTAGATTTGCAAAAAACGCCTCATGCAGGATTTACTGGACTTTTTAGAACCTATTCCCATACATGAAATTAATGCCGATGAAGGTTATTATGAAGGCCAATTGGCACGGCATGTAGCCATATACCAGCAGGAATTGCCTGATATTAATGATGCCTCTATTGTAATTATTGGCGCCAAAGAAACCCGTGGTGAAAGTATTTTGGGTGGCGCAGAAAGCGCAGCTAATGAAATAAGAAAAGAGCTGTACAAACTTCACTATTGGCATACCGATATTAAAATTTGCGATTTAGGTAATGTAAAAAATGGCGCAAATATTTCCGATAGTTATGCTGCGCTAAAAACCGTTATTGCCGCACTTATAGAACAAAAGAAAACCGTAGTAATTATTGGCGGCAGCCACGATGTAACCCTGGCACAATACAATGCATACCGGCATCTGAACCTGCAAATAGAAGCCACCTGCATAGATGCCAAAATAGATTTACAAAGTGAAACGCCCATACGCAGCGATAACTTTCTTATGGAAATGCTCACCGGCGACCCCAGTATGGTGAAACATTATAACCATCTCGGCTTTCAAAGCTACCTTGTTCATCCAAAGCTTTTGGAAACTATGGATAAACTCCGCTTTGATTGTTACCGCCTGGGAACCGTGTTGGAATTAATGGAAGAAATGGAACCGGTTTTACGCAACTCCCACTTAGTAAGCTTTGATATTTGCGCCATTAAAAATGCCGATGCGCCAGCCAACACCGATTTGCCCAATGGCTTTACCGGAGTTGAAGCCTGTATGCTTGCACGTTATGCCGGCATGAGCGATAAACTGCAGAGTTTTGGCATATATGGATACCGGCCCGAGCATGACCGCAATGCATTAACTGCTAAGCAGGTAGCCCAAATGCTCTGGTATTTTATTGATGGTAAAAACAAAAGCCTTAACGAAGCCGCTTATGGAGACAAACATAATTTTATTGAATTCCATACTGCATTTGCCGAAGTGGATACCATGTTTTTACAAAGCAAAAAAACCGGCCGATGGTGGATGCAAATGCCCAACAATAAATTAATTGCCTGCAGTTTTGCCGATTATAAAAAAGCCAGCCAAAACCAAATTCCAGAAAGGTGGTTAAGGGTGCAGGAAAGAAGTTGATATAGTGACGGTGACAATACTGCTTATGGCCTTAATTTAATTGCTTTAATTTTTTTGTTGAACTATGAACCGACTACTATTTATATCCTTCCTGATTTTGTGTTCCTGCTCGGTTCATAAAAAAATTAATGGGCAGCAATTATCGCAACTACTCAATGAAAGCGCAATTGCAACGGGCCATATAGGCATTTGCGTTTATGAACCGGCCACAGGAAAATATTTATATAATCATAATGCCAGTAAATATTTTATACCGGCAAGTAATGTAAAATTATTTACCCTTTATGCAGGATTAAAATACCTGGGAGACAGCTTGCCAGGGTTAAAAATTATTGAAGAAGCAAACCATATTATTATTGCAGCAACAGGCGACCCTACTTTATTGCATCCTTATTTTACCAGCCAGCCCATATTTAATTTTTTATCAAAAATATCAAAGCAGGTTATTGCTACAAAAACTTTATTTGCCACCACTGCTTATGGAAAAGGATGGTCGTGGGACGATTATAACGAAAGCTTCATGAACGAAAAATCGGCGCTGCCGGTATATGGCAATAATATAATTTTTGGCGGAACAAGTAATAAGCTAACCTTTTATCCCAATGCAGCAGAAAAATATATTACTTTTTCTTTTGACTCAACTACGGGAAACAGCGGGTATTTAAATGAGGTACAAAGAGATTATTTCCGCAACCGTTATACTTTTAAATTTAATGGATCAAAAAAAACCGAAAGGGTTATCCCATTTATAACTTCCGACAGCCTTGCCTATTTACTGCTTGAAGATACACTGCATAAAAAAATATATTACCCTAATGTTGCCGTAAACCCGGATGATAGTGCATTGGCCAAAACTCTTTTTTCCCGGCCGGTTGATTCTTTATATATCCCAATGATGTATGAAAGCGATAATTTTTTTGCTGAGCAAACTTTGCTAATGCTGAGCAATAAACTTTGGGGTGCCATGAATGAGGCAACAATAATAGACAGTATATTGTTTAAAGATTTAAAAGACATCCCACAAAAACCCAAATGGGTTGATGGCAGCGGCCTCAGCAGGTATAACCTGTTTACGCCGCAAGCATTTGTGTACCTACTCGGCAAAATGAAAAATGAATTTGGCCTTGAAAGAATGAAAACTATTTTACCCACGGGTGGCCAGGGAACCTTAAAGAATTATTATTTAATTGATTCAGGATATATTTTTGCCAAAACAGGCACGTTGAGCAATACCTGTTCAATAAGCGGTTATTTAATTACAAAAAAAAATAAATTACTTATTTTTTCAATTCTCAACAACAATTATATTTCTACTGCAACACCTGTTAAAAGGGCCGTAGAAAAATTTTTGCACAACTTAAGGCAAAACCATTAGCGGCCAAACATTTTGTTCAGCTCATCTTTTTTAAAGCTAAGGTAAGTGGGTCGGCCGCTGGCTGTAGCACCCGGGGTATTGCAGGCAAATAAATCAGATAGTAAAGAAGCCATTTCTTTGGCAGACAGGGCCACACCAGCTTTAATAGCATGTTGTATTGCCAGTGAACGCAACAATTTTTCCCTTTTGCTGAATTTTATTTCATTACTAAAATGCTTGAATTGTTCCAGTATTTTTTCTATTGCCAATGTTTCGTTGCCCGATAAAACATCTGCCGGAACACCCTGCACCACAAATGTATTGTTGCCAAAAGGCTCAAGGCGGTAACCGAGCAATAGTAAATCGGGCAGCAATTCTGTTAATAAAACGGCATCTGCTGCAGCTAAATTTATGGTTGCCGGAAAAAGACTTTGCTGTGTATGTATAGCTTTGCCATTTACGGCATTTGCATACCGGTCATACAAAACCCTTTCGTGTGCATTTTGCTGATGTATCAATAAATAGCCTTCATGGTTTTGCAGCACAATAAAAGTATGATGCAGTTGCAAGATATGGTCAAAATTATATTGTTTACGCATATCCTCAATACCCTGTAACATTGATATTGCTGCGTCTTTGGGCACTGCTAAAGGTTCATAAAAATCTTTCCAGTGTTTTAAATCACTTGTACTTTCAATAAAATTGGCCTGGTTTTTTTGTGTAAAGGTTTTATATAAAGAAGAAGCCGAAGCCGATGCTTTTTTTTCTTCAGTAAACGGTTTATTAACTGCATCAAGGCTTTGTATACCAGCATCCAATTCAAAATCTAAAGTAGGCGAAATACTAAACTGGGCCAATGCATGTTTTACGGCGCTTTGCACAAAGGCATATACTATTTTCTCATCTTCAAATTTAATTTCCTGCTTTGTTGGGTGCACATTAATATCAACCTGTGCCGGGTTCAGTTCAATAAACAACACATAAAGTGGAAAGCTATCTTTGGTAACCAGTGCGTCAAATGCATTCATTACGGCATGGTTGAGGTAAGCGCTTTTGATAAAGCGGTTATTCACAAAAAAATACTGGTCGCCACGGGTTTTTTTTGCTGTATCCGGTTTTCCCACAAAGCCAAGAATATTTAAGTAATCTGTTTTTTCATCAACGGCTACCAGCCTGGCATTATAATGGTTGCCTAAAAGTTGCACTACACGCTGTTTCAGCGAGCCTTTATCCAAGTGAAAAACTTGCTGACCGTTGGAGCTGAGCGAAAAAAATATTTCTGGGAAACTCATGGCCACTCTTGTAAATTCATCTACAATATGCCTTAGTTCTGCGGCATTGCTTTTAAGAAAATTCCTCCGGGCCGGAACATTAAAAAATAAATTTTTCATAGCAATGGAGGTTCCGTTTTCCATTGCCACGGGTTCTTGTTTTTTTACCATGCTGTTCTCCACTTCCAGGTAAATGCCGGCATCATCTTCTGCCCTTTTGGTTTTAATTTCTACCTGCGCCACTGCGGCAATACTTGCCAGCGCTTCTCCTCTAAAACCCATTGTTTTAATACAAAAAAGGTCGGAAATATTTTTAATTTTGGATGTGGCATGGCGTTCAAAAGCCATTCTTGCATCGGTTTCGCTCATGCCCTTGCCATTATCTATAACCTGTATCAGAGATTTTCCGGCATCATTAACCAAAAGCCTTATTTCGGTTGCGCCGGCATCCACTGCGTTTTCCAAAAGTTCTTTTACAGCACTTGCAGGGCGCTGAATTACCTCACCAGCGGCTATTTGGTTGGCAATATTATCGGGCAATAAATGAATAATATCCGGCAATGTTCTAAATTTAATCTGCAAATTTAACGTACTGCTATCTCATAAAAGCATCATAGCACCTATATTTTATACAGGTTAAATAAATAATGTTTTATAAAAATAATTTTTAGCTATACATGTGATGTGAAAAACTAATATTGATTTTTATCTTTTCTTAGCACAATAAAGAGCTTAATTTCCGACCTTTATCGCAACAGCAAGTTTAGTATTTATTATTATGAATAATATCAATAGCCTATCATTACACCTATATTATCCCATGAAAAAAATTATTTCTGTTTTTTCTTGTGTTTTTCTGTCTTCCTTTTCCCTTTTAGCACAAAACGATGCAAAAAACTGGGTAGATAGTGTTTATAAAAGCCTCAGCAAAGATGAGCGTATTGCACAATTAATGGTGGCACGCTTAAGCAGTATAGATGCCAAAACCAAAAAAGTAATTTTCTATGATACAAAGGTTGCAGCACTGGTTAAGCAATATAATATAGGCGGCATTTGCCTTTTTCAGGGCAGCCCGGAAAAACAGGCTACGATACTTAACTCGCTGCAGGCTATTGCAAAAACACCCATTTTAATGTGTATTGATGCAGAATGGGGCCTTGGCATGAGAATGACCGATAGCGTATTGCCCTTACCCAGGCAAATGATGCTGGGTGCAATGAAAGATGCAAGTATCGTTTATCAATATGGGGCTATAGTAGCCGAACAATGTAAACGAATGGGCATACAGGTGAACTATGCGCCGGTGATAGACATCAATAACAACCCACTAAACCCGGTAATCAACGACCGCAGTTTTGGGGAAGACAAATACAAAGTGGCCGATTTTGGCATTGCTTATATGAAAGGTATGCAGGATAATGCTGTACTTGCCTGCGCCAAGCATTTTCCCGGTCATGGAGATGTGAGTGTGGATTCCCATTACGACCTGCCGGTAATAAATAAATCATTTGCCCAATTGGATTCATTAGAACTCTATCCATTTAAAAAAATATTTGAAGCCGGCGTAGGAAGTGTAATGATTGCACATTTATATATCCCATCAATTGATACCGCAAAAAACCGGGCAACATCGCTTTCCAAAAAAAATATACAGGCACTTTTACGCAACCAGCTAAATTACCAGGGCCTCACTTTTACCGATGCATTGGAAATGCAGGGTGTAAAAAAATTCTTTCCTAATGAAGAAGCCTCCGTACAATCTATTATTGCAGGCAACGACATGCTTTGCCTGCCAGGCGATATTCCTTTAAGTATCCAAAAAATAAAAACGGCCATAAAGCAAAAGAAAATAAGCTGGGAACAAATTGAGCAACACTGCAAAAAAGTGTTGCTGGCAAAATACCAGCTTGGCTTAACCCAAAGCCCCATCATTAATACCCAAAACCTTACCGAAGACCTAAACAGCAAAATTGCCAACATGCGTAAAACTGTTGCCGAAAATGCAATTACGCTTTTGGCAAAACAAAACGATGCGTTTTTCCCATTGTCGGTTTCTACCCATAACAAAGCCGGTGATGTTGCCGTAGTAGCCATTGGCACAAGCAGGGCAAATGAATTTTGCAAACAATTAATAAGCGATTATAATGCCGGTGTATACTACTTTGATTTCAACAAAACAACAGGTGACGCCGATGCATTATTCAATACTTTAAAAAGCAAATACAAAAAAATTATTGTAGGTATTCACAATGTTTCCCGTTATCCCGGCTCCAATTTTGGCATTAGCAAGGCTGCTGCCCAATTGGTTAACCGGTTACAAAACGAAACGGAAAGCATCTTGTTTTTATTTGGCAATGCCTATGCAGCTAAAAATTTTTGCAATGCTAAAAACATGGTTATTTGTTACGAAGATGATGCCATTATACAAAACACAGCCGTAGAATTTTTGAAAGGCAATTTAGAATACAAGGGCGTTTTACCCGTAAGGGTTTGTGAAAAATTTAATTATGGTTTTGGTGAAACAACCCATACCTCGCTAAAGTTTTCTAAAGACCCGCTGGATCCCACGCCGGGATTTGATGCGGCAAAAATGGCGGCCATTGATTCCATTGCAAATGATGCCATTGCCCGTAAAGCCACGCCTGGCTGCATGGTAATGGTAGTTAAAAACGGTAAAATTTCTTATTGTAAATCATTTGGATTTTACGATTACAGCCAAACACAACAGGTAACACCGGAAACAGTTTACGACCTTGCTTCGGTAACAAAAATTGCCGCAACTACACTTGCCGTTATGAAACTTTTCGAAGAAGGAAAAATTGATTTAAAAAAAAACTTAAGTCATTACCTCAAATGGGTTAAAGGCAGCGATAAAGAATTTTTAAAAATAGATGACCTGCTTTTACACCAGGCCGGGCTTGTAGCTTTTATACCTTTTTATAAAGAAACACTGGATAACAACGGCAACCCCAATGCCTCTTTATACTTTAGTTCCTGGAGGGATACTTTTCCTCTTAAAGTTGCCGAACATCTTTATTTACGAAGGGACTGGCCCGATACTATGTTCAGCCGAATCCTTAAAAGCCCTTTAGGACCCTGGAGCAAATATGTTTATAGCGACAATGATTTTATTTTTTTGGGAAAAGTTATTGAAGCCATCACCTTAAAATCGCTGGAGCGGTATGTGGAAGAAGAATTTTACGAGCCTATGGAATTAAAAAAAATTGGTTTCAGGCCATTGCAACGAATGCCTTTTACAAAAATAGCACCAACGCAGGATGAGAAAATTTTCAGGAAACAATTGATACAAGGAACAGTACACGACCCCGGAGCAGCAATGTTTGGCGGCGTTTCGGGCCATGCCGGGTTATTCAGCGATGCCTTTGACCTTGCTGCAGTAATGCAAATGTTACTCAACGGAGGTACCTACAATGGGCTGCAGTATTTAAAAAAAGAAACCATAGATTTATTTACCAGCTATAATTCAAATTATAGCCGCCGGGGATTGGGTTTTGATAAACCCGATAAAGACAATGCAAAAAAACAATACCCTTACCCTTCCACATTTTCCTCGCCCCAAACCTTTGGCCATACGGGCTATACAGGCACCTGTGCATGGGTAGACCCGCAATACAACCTTATTTATATTTTTTTAAGCAACAGGGTAAACCCCAGCGAAAGTACTGTGCTTAACCGTATGAATGTAAGAGAAAAAATTTTCGATGCTATTTACAAAGCCATGCTTTAAATTTATAATTGGATAAGCTGCTTAATCCATTACATTTGGCTATGAGTTTTTTACAGGTAGTTATTTACATGGGTACTTTTATATTTGCTTTAACCGGCGCTTTTAAAGCAAGGGCATATCGCATGGATATATTTGGTGGGCTGGTAGTAGCTTTTGCTACGGCTTATGGCGGCGGAACAATCAGAGACCTGCTCATTGGCATTCAACCGGTAAACTGGATAAACGATAATATTGCACTTATATTGGTATTTGCCGGCACGGCCATTACCTTTTTGCTCAAAGAAAATGTAAACCGTTTCAGGCGCACCATTTTTTTTACCGATGCTGCCGGGCTGGGTTTATTTACCACTGCCGGTATTGAAGTAGCTTTACGCAATGGCCTCAATGATATTTATGCATTAATCATGGGTGTAATGACGGCAACTTTCGGTGGGCTTTTGGCCGATATTTTTTGCAATTCGGTTCCCAACCTGTTTAAAAAAGGAGAACTTTATGCAACTGCCTGCGCTATTGGCGGTGGTATTTACTTATTATTGAAAGAAACCCCAATTTCTACTAATGCCAATATTGCCGTATGCGTAATACTCATTATTGGCATAAGAATTTATTCAAAAAGAAAAAGGCTGATGTTGCCAGAAATTTAAACCTATTTACTTTTATTTTATATAACCCGATGCTACCATGGCAATAATACTTCCGGTAAATAATATAAGTCCAAGCCAGGGCAATGATTGTTTTTTTGCCCCCAATGCAACCATAGTTGGGGATGTAAAAATGGGCAACCAATGCAGCGTATGGTTTAATGCAGTAATCCGTGGAGATGTAAACAGCATCATTATAGGGAATAAAGTAAACGTACAGGATGGGGCCGTTATACACTGCACTTTTGAAAAAACAAAGACCATTATTGGAAATAATGTGAGCATTGGGCACAATGCAATAGTGCATGGATGCGTTATTGAAGATAACGTACTGGTAGGCATGGGTGCAATTCTTATGGATAATGCCCATATTGGTAGCAATTGTATTATAGCTGCAGGAGCGGTAGTACTGGAAAATACCAGGGTAGAAGCCGGAAGTATATATGCCGGAGTTCCGGCAAAAAAGATAAAAGACATTAGTGCCGAATTAATTAGTGGCGAAATTAACAGGATTGCCGATAATTACGTTAAATATAGCGGATGGTTTAAGTAGTAGCTGGGCTTTTATTTAACTTTTGATTTAAATTTAATAACTATATCTTTATTTCAGCATAGTAAAATGATAACAAAACACAACATAGTAAAATGGGTATTGATGGTAATGATCCTCAATATCTTCATTATTGTACTCAATAGTTGTTCCCTGCTGCGTAAAGATAAGTATGGCTGCCCCAACGATGCAAGGGGCATGACTGAAGACCAGATTAATGCCAAAGCAAATAAGAAAAAGTACAAAGGCGGCACTAAGTTGTAACCTTTTGATAACGAATAGATTTACAACCCTCTATAAAACCATTTTTTATGTGCTACAACCTAAAAACACCCAACGGCGGTACTGAAGCCGTAATAGACGACAATTGCGGAGTAAGTAAATTTTATGCAATTGCCCAAACCCTTGCCAACGATTTACAGGTAAGGTTTCTTAACCAGGTAGATGAAACCGAAAGCCTGAACTGGGATTTTAAATATAAGGATGAATTACTTACACTACACTTTAGCATGTTTAACGGGGTAAGCATAATACCCAGTGGTTATAATACCCATAATGTAATGGAAGTTGCCAATTTTCTTCAAAAAAGGGTTTATTAATTTCACTTAATGTTTTGCAATTTACTTCTTTTAGGGAGCTGGTATTTTATTTCCATTTACTTTCCGGTATAGTATCTCTAATGGATATATAGCTGATATATCTTTCCATACTTATAATGTCATTTTCAACTTCTGCTTTTACGGCACAGCCTGGCTCGTCTATATGCTGGCAATTATTAAAACGGCAATTATTTAATATCAGCCGCATTTCAGGGAAAAACTGAGAAAGCTCTTCCCTGCTTATATCCACAAGGCCCAGTTCTCTAATACCAGGTGTATCTATTATTTTTCCGCCTTGCGGCAAATCAAACATTTCTGCAAATGTGGTGGTGTGCATACCTTTTCCACTCCAGTTACTTACTTCTTTTGTTTTTTGGTTTTGTGTGGGAATTATTTCGTTTAAAAAAGATGATTTCCCTACCCCGGAATGACCAGAAAGCAATGTGGTTTTATCTTTTAAAATTGCTTTTATTTCCGCAATGCCCTTATTTTCTTTTATGCTCATTGCCATTACGGTATAACCTGCCGTCTCATAAATAGTTTTTATCTTTTCAAAATTGGTTTTCTCTTTTTCTTTATACAAATCGCTTTTATTAAAAACAATTACTACAGGTATGTGATAAGCTTCTGCCGAAACAAGGAAGCGGTCAATAAAACCCAAAGAAGTTTTGGGGTCTTTTAAGGTAGCAAACAAAACTGCTTTATCCAGGTTGGCAGCAATAATAATATGCTGATTTTTATTGTGCGGAGATACCCTGTTGATATAATTTTTCCTGGGTAATACCGATGTAATAACCAAGTTTTCTTCGCCGGCTTCATCATTAATTGTTACATTATCGCCTACAGCTATTGGGTTGGAAGAAGTGATGCCTTCCGTTTTAAGCTTTCCGGCCATTCTTGCAGAAAGCACCCTGCCCTGTTCATTTTTTAGCTGGTACCAATTGCCTGTAGATTTATAAACTAATGCCTGCATAGCTGCAAGATATGGAAACGGATATTTTAAAACAGAAAAAAACCTTAGGGGAATTTTCGCAGCAGCAGGTAGCGAAACACTATCTCAAGCATTAAAAAGAAAATTGCCGCAGCAACAAAGGGAAGAAATTTATTTTTAAAATGCACATTCTTTATTACTTCAACCTTGGTTTTTTCCAGCTTATCAATAGAAGTATATATTTCTGCAAGTGAATTATTATCGGTAGCCCTAAAATACCGGCCGCCGGTTTCTGTGGCAATTTGCTGCATGAGTGGTTCATCAATGGCTACTTTTTGCATTCTTGTACTTATGCTTCCATCGGGGTTGCGGTATGGCATTGGTGCTTCCCCAATTGTACCCACGCCAATGGTATATACTTTAATGGCAAAAGCTTTGGCAATTTCTTTTGCCGTTTGTGGGTCAATCAACCCGCCATTATTCTCACCATCGGTAAGCAGGATAATTACTTTTGATTTTGACTTACTGTTTCTTATCCTGTCTACACTTGTACTAAGGCCCGAGCCTATTGCCGTGCCATCTACCAGCAGGCCATTTCTAATATTTTTTATTGCCGCTATTACTACGTTATGATCGGTGGTGAGCGGGCATTGGGTAAAGCTTTCGCCGGCAAAAATCACTATGCCAATCCTATCTGTTGGCCTGCGGTTTACAAAATCTATAGCTACCGATTTTGCAGCTTCAAGCCGGTTGGGTGTAAGGTCCTGCGCCGTCATGCTGCCGCTTACGTCTATACACAGCACTACTTCAATTCCTTCGCCTTCAGTACGCTGTTCCACATTACGGGTTTGTGGCTTTGCCAAAGTAAAAATTATAGCGCTTAAAGCAAAAACCCTAAAAATAAAAGGCAAGTGCTTTGCCGCCGATTTCCAGGTTTTGAGCCCAGGTGCGGCGGTACTGGAAACCCGAATAGACGCAGCCGAAGAATTAAAATACCGAAAATGCCCATAAATTAAAAATGGCAAAATGGCAAACAATACAAAAAAATATGGTTGCCCAAACTCAATATTTTTAAAATAATCGAATAACAAAATTAAACCTGGCTTTTAGGGGTTTGATAAAATTGCTGCAGTGAACTTAAAATATTTTTCATTTGCTCCCATGTATTTTTACTTTCGGTTTGCAGCGGAATAAATTTTGCAAACTTTACCGCATCATTCTTCCTCAAAACTTCGGCAATTGCAGACAATGTATCTGCTCCAAGGTTTTTTTCTTTAAAGCACAGTAACAGTTCGCCTGTAGTTTTTGTCATCATGTTGCTTTGTTGCATACGGCTGTTATATTGCCTTAAAATATCCGAAAGGGACGCATGAAAAGGCTTTACCTCGTCTTTACTTCCTGAAAAATTTTTACTTAATTCTTCTAAAGCATCCATAGCCTCCCGGTATGCCGACTGTGGCGATCCAAACAAAGGCTTTTTCCTGCATTTTCTTTGCTTTATATACTGCCAGAGCAAATACAATAAAACCAAAAGGGTAAGAACCGTAGCTGCTATAATGAGCCAGCTATTTTCCACCACAAAAACATTTATAGGTGGTTTAATATCATAAATGCCTGTGGTATCTTCTGGCGAGTATCGCACATCAATCAGCACCGGATCTGTATTGAGAGTATAAACCGATGAACCTTTTTGTACCCTTACCGGAAAAGATGGTATGGACCATTTGCCGGAATCGAAACTGGTAAGTACAATTTTTTGCTGCACCAGGTAGTTTCCCATTTCCACAGAGTCGGATTTGGTTTTATTTACCAGATAAAAGTGAGGGATTGAATCGGGGATATTAAACAACACCTGGTAATCGGAACTGGGAAAAGTGAACTTAATGTTGTAATGGATTTTTTCCCCTATTAAAATATCTTTCCGGTCAACCGCAGTGCTCACTTTTTGTGCCAGGATACAAGGCGCTGAAAAAAACAGCAGTAGCAAAAAGCAACTTTGCAATATAAGCCTGGTCTTCTTACATATATTTCTACTCATCCTTTAATGTCGTTTCAGGAAAAATTTTTGCAATATTTTTACATATTCCTCATCTGTTCTCAGATGCAGTAGGTCGGCTCCGGCTTTTCTAAAAAAATTTTTGGTTATTTCACTTTGCTTCAAAAAATATTTTTGATAATTATGTCTTACCAGTGCACTGCCGCTGTCCATTAAAAATACTTCACCCGTTTCTGCATCTTCCATTTGTATAAGCCCGGCATCGGGCAGTTGCATATCCATTTTATCGTACACTTTTAAGCCTATTACATCATGCTTTTTACCGATAACTTTTAAATCATTGTCGTACCCGGTTGCCAAAAAATCGCTTAAAATAAAAGCAATGCTTTTTTGCCTTGCAATACCATTAAAATATCGAATCGCAACATCTAAATTGGTACCTTTTACCTGCGGCTCAATGGTGAGCAGTTCACGAACGATATACAAGGCATGGTCTCTGCCCTTTTTGGGAGGAATAATTTTTTCAATTCGGTTACTAAAAAAAATTACACCTACTTTATCGTTATTACTAATGGCGCTAAAGGTAAGTACCGCGGCAATTTCATTAATAAGGTCTTTTTTTCTTGCGCCTACGCTGCCAAATAAATTGCTGGTACTGGTGTCTACCAGCAGCATCATAGTGAGTTCCCTTTCTTCTTCAAATTCTTTGGTAAAAGTGTGGTTGAATCTTGCGCTCACATTCCAGTCTATAAAGCGTACATCGTCACCTGCCGTATATTCCCTTACTTCCCTAAAACTCATTCCCCTGCCTTTAAATGCAGAGTGGTACTCACCGGTAAAGAGGTGGGAGGCAAGGATCTTGCTTTTTATTTCGAGCTCCTTTACTTTTTTTAAGATATCCGCAGTTGTGAGCATTATTTTCTATGGAACATTTACAGCTTTCAATATTTCGTTGATTACATCTTCTACATTTACATTTTCGGCCTCAGCTTCATAAGTAAGCCCAATCCTATGCCTCAATACATCTTTACAAATGCTTCGAACATCTTCGGGAATTACATAGGCCCTTTTATTAAGGTAAGCATACGCTTTAGCTGCAATAGCCAGGTTGATGCTTGCCCTGGGGCTTCCTCCAAAACTAATGATGGGCTTTAGTTTGCCCAACTGGTATTCATTGGGAAAGCGGGTAGCAAATACAATATTTAAAATATAATCTTCTACCTTTTCATCAATATAAACAGACCGTACCAAGTCTTTTGCTGCTATAATTTCACTTGGGCTGGCTACAGCATTTATGGCTGCTGTGGTTGCGCCAATGGTATTTTGCCGGATAATAAGCAATTCTTCGGCTTTTGAAGGATAGCCTACAATTACTTTTAACATAAAGCGGTCAACCTGTGCTTCGGGCAAAGGATAAGTACCTTCCTGCTCAATGGGGTTTTGTGTAGCCAAAACCAAAAAAGGTTCGGGCATTTTATAACTGGTATCGCCAATGGTAGATTGCCTTTCCTGCATGGCTTCCAGTAAAGCGCTTTGCACTTTTGCAGGTGCACGGTTTATTTCATCGGCAAGTACAAAATTGGCAAAAATGGGCCCTTTGCGTACAACAAATTCATTTTTTCCCTGGTTATAAATCATGGTGCCAATTACATCGGCCGGCAATAAATCCGGCGTAAACTGTATGCGGCTAAAGTCGGCATGAATGGTTTGGCTCAGGGATTTTATGGCCAGTGTTTTGGCAAGGCCGGGAACCCCTTCCAGCAGCACATGGCCATTGCTCAGCAGCCCAATAAGTAACCTTTCTATCATCGTTTCCTGGCCTACTATTTTTTTGTTCAACTCATCGGTAATACGGGTAATAAACTGGGCCGAATAACTAATTTTTTCATTTAGTATTTTAATGTCTTCAGCGGTTTGTAGCATATTTAATCATTTAAATAAAAACTAATAAAAATTGGGTATTTGCCCAATGGGTTTACATTTAATTTTATAACGTAAAAGCTGCTTGCAAATTACGCAGCCATATAATCAAAAATACTGCCACTCATGATTTTACAACTAAAGAATGGTTAATATTTAGAGAAATAAAGGTAGCACTACATAAATATTAAAAAAAATCAGGCAAGATACTTTGCCACAATGGGCACCCTGCGGCCAATGCCAAATGATTTTGGAGAAATGCGTATGATGGGGCAAAACTGGTTTCTCTTATACTCATTTACATTTACCAGTTTTAAAACCCTGTCTACCATTGCTTCCTCAAAGCCCATAGTTTTAATTTCATCCGGGCCTTTGGAAAGTTCAATATACTGGTACAATATTTTATCAAGCAGTGCATAATCCGGCAGGCTATCGCTGTCTTTTTGCCCGGGCCTTAGTTCTGCACTTGGCGGCTTTGTTAATATATGAAGTGGAATAATTTCTTTTGTGTGGTTGATAAATTTTGCCAGTTCATAAATTTGCAACTTATAACAATCACCCAATACAGCCAGGCCACCGGCCATATCTCCATATAAAGTACCATAGCCTGTTGCCAGTTCACTTTTATTGGAAGTATTGAGTAATATGTAGCCAAATTTATTGGCAATTGCCATAAGCAGGTTTCCACGTGCCCGGCTTTGTATATTTTCTTCGGCAATACCAAAAGGCATACCTGCAAACAGCGGATCCAGCTCATTTAAAAAACTTTCGTAGATATTTTTTATGGGAATGATGTGGTATGGATTATTGAGGTTTTTACTTAACTGCTCGGCATCGCTTACAGAATGTGTTGTTGAAAATTGAGAAGGCATGAGCATTGCCGTAACGTTATCTTTCCCCAAAGCTTCGCAGGCAAGCGCTAAAACAACGGCGCTGTCTATACCGCCACTGCTCCCAAGAATGGCTTTTGTAAAACCCATTTTTGAAAAATAATCTTTTATACCCAGTACCAGCGCTTCATAAATTAGTGGTATGTTGAGCTTTTCGTTAAGTTGCATTGGGGTTAACTCCTGGCTGGGCAATTGCTCCTGTGTGGCTAAAATATTTGTACCAATGCTGCCATTATCGTTCAAAACAAAAGCTTGTAAATCTTCCTCAAAACGTTTTAGCCTGCCGCAAAGGTTGGCTTTATTGTCCATTACAAATGAGGCGCCATCAAATACAATTTCTGTTTGGCTGCCTACGGTATTGCAATAAAATACCGGTATTTTATAGCGCAGCACATTGGCTTTTACAATTGCCTCTCTGTCTTTATCATGTGTATAGTCAAATGGCGAAGCGGAGAGGTTTATCATTACATTGGGTTGCAATGGCGCCAGCTTATCCATTGGGCAAATGGTATAAAGCGGGTTGTTGCCCAGGTTCCAAATATCTTCACAAATGGTTACCGCAATTTTTTTCCCCTTAAATTCAAGTAATTCCCATTTTGAAGCGGGTTCAAAATATCGGTCTTCATCAAAAACATCGTAAGTAGGCAGGCAGGTTTTATAAAATACCTGTTTTATTTCTTTATCGGCCAAAAACCATGCAGCATTAAACAAATCTTTTCCCTGTACCGATGGGTTTATAGCAGGCGCACCAATTAAAACCCCAATGCCATCTGCATATTGCTTAATAGCATTAATTGCCGTGTTATTTTTATTGATAAAATCTTTAAAATACAAAAAATCCCTTGGCGGATAGCCGCATACACTTAGTTCACTAAATACGATTAAATCCCCACCGGAGTTTTTAGCATGCTCAACAGCCGCAATAATTTTTTGCGTATTGGCATCAATGTTTCCAATGTGATAGTTTTGCTGGGCTAAAAATATTTTCATTTTCCTTTCCGGTATTCTTTAACTGAATATTAATACCAAATTGCTGTATTTTTCGTTTGTTTGCCGCAGTTACTTTAGATTTGGGCTGCAAATGAAACCACAAAGTTACAGTAAATAAATACGGATGAGATATATAGTTATGATAATTGCCACAGGCATATTTTTGAGCAGTTGCAAAAACAATAACCTTGCACCTGATGTTTCAAAAATACCAGTAGTATTATCAACAGAGCGATATGAAAAAGATTTTTTTAGCCTGGACAGTGCAACTTTGCAGGAAGGCCTTAAAAAACTTACGGCAAAATACCCGGCTTTTCAAAACAATTTTATTTACACCATTTTAAATGTAGACCCACGGTGGCCTGCAGACTCTGCCTTAAACTACCTTAAAGGATTTATAGGCGCTTACAGGCCGGTTTTTGATTCTTCGCAAAAAGTATTTGCCGACTTTACCCCTTATGAAAAAGAAATAAAAAAAGCGCTCCAGTACCTTAAATATTATTTTCCGGACTACAAAGCACCAAAAAAAATTATCACTTATATAGGCCCGCTTGACGGCTTTGGGGATATTTTAGATGAAGAGCATTTTATTGTAGGCCTTCATCAGCATTTAGGCAAAAATTTTTCGCTGTATGGCACCGAATGGGTAAGCCAAACCTATCCGGCATATATCACGGAAAGGTTTACTCCGGAATACATTTCGGTAAATGCCATGAAAAATATTATTTCAGATTTATACCCGGAAAAACCGGAAGATAAAAGCCTGCTGCTGCAAATGGTAGAAAAAGGAAAAAGGCTATACCTGCTCCAAAAACTGCTACCTGAAACCCAGGAGTATAAACTTATTGGATATACTGTAAAACAATTGAAGGAATCCTATAGCCATGAAGCAGCAATTTGGAATTTATTTACCCAAAATAATTTTCTTCAAATTATTGACAACAACCTAATAAAAAATTATATTGGCGAAAGCCCCAAAACACAGGAGCTTGGAGAATCTGCACCAGGGAATATAGGTTCATTTGCCGGATGGCAAATAGTAAAAAAGTATATGGATAAATTTCCTGATACTAACCTTAAAGCGTTAATGGTAATGGATGCCGAAAAATTATTTAACGAAGCTAAATATAAACCTTAACCCACTTTATAATAAGTAATGCTTTAGGAGCGTTAGTGATGCCCTGGGAAAAATTAAAATCGGTAGCTTACGGCAAGGTCTTTTAATTGCAGCAGGTTTTTGATATTAAGTTTTTCAAAAATCCTGGCTTTATGGGTGCCTATTGTAGAAACTCTAAGGTGCAAGCTGTTTGCAATACTACTTAAGTTGTTCCCTTCGAGCAGTAAATTGGCAATTTCAAATTCCCTTGCAGAAAGGCGGTTGAAAATATTGTTTTCCTTTTGCTGGTTTTCGGTCATAGCTAAAGCTTCTGCCAAATCGCTGCTGATATACCTGCCGCTGTTGAGCACCCGGGTAATAGCAGTTTTTAATTCTTGCAAAGGCGCATCCTTACTGATAAACCCCTTGGCACCGGCTTTTAAAAAACGTTTGGCATAAACATTTTCCGGGCTCATAGAAAAAACCAGCACTTTAAGGTCGGGAAATTTAATTTTAAAATACTCCATAAGCCCCAGGGCATCGGTATTGGGCATTTGAATATCCAGCAAAACCAGGTCGTAAAAATTGTGTTTTAAGCTGGCCAGGGCGCTTTCGCCATCAAAAGCTTCTTCGGTTATGGAGGGTTGGTATAATTCTGCAAGCAGGCCTTTTATGCCCGATCTTACCACTACATGGTCGTCTATAATCAAAAACTTCTTCATTGTTTTCCATTTGAGGATTTGCTTCTACAGCCTGGATACAAAATTACAGAATAACTGCATTTATGCAAGAGTGAATTTACCTACAGTTAAGAAGTGTAAATAAAGTAAATTGTGCAGGTAATTTTACTGCATGAAAACAGCAAAAAAAATTAACATCGTTATTTCGGGCGGTACAACAGTCATTAAAAAACAAGTTCAGTCGTTTTTATTAAACTGCAGCCTCCCCATAAATGAAGCGGCATTGGCAGGGGCCATTACACACTTGCCTAGTAAAGAAATCAGCCGCCCCGATGTATTTATTTTGATTGTTGAAGCAATTAATAAAAAATCTTTAGAAAACCTAAACAGGTTCAGTAAAAAAGTAACTAAAGCAGCTATAATTGTAATTGCCGGAAAAATATCCTTTCCTCAGCATCAAAAACTCCTCAAAACCGGCATAACCGATAGTATTGAAACTAAATTGCTTAATGTCGCATTGCTGGAAAAAACTATTATTAACGTCCTTCGTATTAAAAGCCTAACCAACGAATTGCAGTTTAGTAATGAGCGTTACTATCTGGTAGGCCAGGCAACCAATGATATGGTTTGGGACTGGGATTTGCTGAACAACAAGGTATTTCGCAGCAAAGAGGCCTGGCAAAAAATTACCGGCAGCAAAACTTTAGGCGAGCATAACTTGCCCGATAGCTGGTGGAACAGGATACATCCGCAAGACAAAGAAAAAGTAAAAAATATTATCCAAAATATATTACAAAATCCCGAAATAAAAAATTTTCATTTTGATTGCAAAGTATTAAGGGATGATGGAAGCCCAAGGCATATTTCAGAAAAAGGCTACGCCATGCGAAATGAAAAAGGGGAATTAATAAGGCTGGTAGGAACATCAAGAGATATTTCGGAATTACTTGAACTAGAGCAAAAACTTGAAGAGGAAAGAAAAATAAAACAAGACGACATCACCAATGCCGTTATTGCTGCCCAGGAAAGGGAAAGGGAAAACCTGGGCAAGGAGCTGCACGACAATATCAATCAAATATTGGCAACGGCAAAGCTATATATTGAGTATAGTATGCAAAACCCCGCAAAGCGAAAAGAATTTTTAAGCTCGGCAATGAAACTTATTTTATCTGCAGTGGAAGAAATAAGGATGCTCTCCAAGTCGTTGTTACCACCATCGTTGGGCGAAGTAGGATTAAAAATGGCTTTACAGGAATTAGTGGAAAATATAGCTATTGTAAACAAATTTCAAATAAAAGAAAATTATGTTTTCAACGACAGCAGCCTGAAAGATGAAGATTTAAAACTCACTATTTTTAGGATAGTACAGGAGCAGCTTACCAATATATTACGCTATGCAAAACCCAGGCATGTATTAATAGAAATTATCCAAAAGAAAAAATCACTGGTATTAATCATTACCGACGATGGTAAAGGTTTTGAAAAATCGAAAATTAAATATGGCTTAGGTTTTAAAAATATTGCCAGCAGGGTACAACTGCATAACGGGCAACTAAAAATTGATGCAACAAAGGGAAAAGGTTGTACCATTAAAGTAGATTTTGAATTGTAATTTTGCAATAGCATAAAAGCAGGAATAACCAAAACTTAAAAAAAATTACATGGCGCTTCTACCCTGGCAAAAAGCCAATATTGTACAAATAACACAACTTACCCATAATACCCGGAGTTTTATTTTTCAATTTTCCGGGCCGGGGCTTTTTGATTTTAAACCCGGCCAATTTGTAACCATAGATTTACCTATTGACGAAAAGCCCAATAAGCGCTGGCGCAGCTATTCCATTGCAAGCTGGCCAAATGGTAACAATAGCTTTGAATTATGTATTGTTTTAAATAAAGAAGGAAAAGGCACTCCTTATTTATTTGATGAAGTAAAAGAAGGCGCAGAACTTACTTTACGTGGGCCGGTTGGTGTGTTTACCCTACCCGAAAATATTGACAAAGATGTTTTTCTAATATGCACGGGAACCGGTATTGCGCCATTCCGTAGTATGGTTCACCATATTTTCAACCATAATATTCCGCATAAAAAAATTTACCTGGTGTTTGGATGCAGAAAATATGAAGATGCACTTTATGCAGATGAATTAAAAGCACTTGCAGAAAAGCATCCCAGCCTGCAGTTTCATTCTGTTTTCTCCAGGGAAAATGTGGAAGAAAATCTTGATTTTACTCACAAAGGATATGTACATAAAGTTTATGAATCCATCGTACAATCTAATAAAGCAAATAGTAACCAACTAATACCCGCTACATTTTACCTATGCGGTTGGAAGCAAATGGTAGATGAGGCCAAGCAACGCATAATGTCTTTAGGCTACGATAGAAAAAGCATTCACCAGGAATTGTATGGGTAATTTTTTTTAATTACAACCCGAAATACTTGCCTGTATAACCCCTGCACTATTGGGAGCCATGGTAACGCCAGGGCCAAAGGTAACACTTCCGCCTGCTACATAGTAGGCATTTGCTGCACCAGAATGCGTAATGCTATTGCTGGATGTACCCACCGAATTTTTAGCTGCATAAATTTTAACTAATGCTGAGCTGTTACTGGTTGCAGGCTGTACATAATTATCCTCTGAAACCCGCCAAAAAACAGGCCCATTTGGATTTAAAATTGTTGCATGCATCCTTGTACGCTGATTGGCGGTAATAGCAGTACTGGTAGTTGAAATACATGCCCAGGGTTGATAACTCATAATATTAATTGTAGAAGGATTATATTGCAGGGAACTGCAATTTTCTACAGCTGTACCCGAATAATTACAGGTTGAGGAACTGGTATTATTCTGCGAATTGGCGTAGTCTGCAGGCGTATCGCAACACAAATCGCCATCTGAAGCACAGTTGTAACAGGAGTTTGAAGAAGAGCGAGGAACTGTTTCCTCTCCATAATTATCCTCAAAAGTATGGTACAAGCCCAGGCAATGGCCCATCTCATGCCCAAAGATCGAATGCACAGTAGTGCTTTTAGCAGCCCAGCGTGCCACACTTAAAAAATTATTGGGGATAGTATAAGCATTTCCACTACTCCCGCTATTATTTAAAAAATTGTAGTGAATAAAAATTGTCATTGCCCCATCCACATCCAGGTTATTATCTCGTATATAATCAGGGTAAACCTGTTCCAAATTTGCAGAGGTATTAAAATTATTGAGATAGGTATCATTCACAAAATCTATCCCTGCAAGTTGAAAACAAATATTGTGCGGACTGTATTGCACATTCATTTCATTAAAATTTAGCATGGCCTCTTCCACAGTACAGCCTGGCAAAGTACCATCATCCTGCCTTACAATTCTTATAAACAATCGAACATAATAGGGCGATGAAAAATCATCGGTATACGATGAGTCGCCAAGCCTTGCAGCAAGTTGCTGCCTCAAAAATGCATCGGCATTGGGCAAATACTTGGGTTTGCTTTTGAGCTTCATTATGCAACCGGGGTTGTTCCGGGGCAAATATTCCTGGGCATTTGCACCAGCATAGCAAACAGCAAATAACACAATGGAGGCTAAATATTTTTTCCAGAAGCTTTTCATACAAACTGGTTTAATTTTTAATGGCATTTGTTTGTTCCAGTTTTTTTACCCTGTTTTCCAATTCCAAAATATATAGGGTAAGCTCTTCAATTTTTTCTATCATTCTTTTTTGCATATCGCCCACTTCAATGCCATTTTTTTCTACTTCTGCAGCAGGTGGTATATTGGGCAAATGTTTATTTGCATCAATAAATGAACGGAGCTGGTCAAAACTTTTTAAGTTATAATTATTGGCAAAAACATAATCGGGCCAGTTGCCACTTAATTGTACTTTTAATTCTTCGCTAATTATTTTTCCATCTACTGCCAACATATAACCTGCAGGTATACTTGCACCGGATGAAACGCCGATACCTACAGCTCCCTGTTCATTGCCGCATAAAATAAGGTTACCGGCACTATGTTGCAAAAAAAGATCGGATGCAGCGCCATTATTGCGGGCAAGTATTTCATTATTGTCCATTACCACGTTTGTTGAACTACCAAGGCCCAGCATAAGAAAACCATTGCTGGTATTGGGTAGGCCAGCATCTGTACCAAACGGAACATGGAGGCGGGCTTCCGGGTTTACAGTACCTACACCCATTCCATTACTGCTTACCGAAACAGCAATGCCGCTTTGAATTACTGCATAATTCTGCGTAGGGTTAAAACCAATGTATCCCATAGCAGTAGGTGATGTAATATTTTTATAAAACTGTATATAGCTCAAATTAGTAGTTCCACCATACATTTTAATTGCAGCCCCGCCGGTGGTAGAAGGGGATTCTATCCTAACATTACCCTTTACATCCATTGCATCCTCGGGCCATTTACCAATACCAAACCTTCCTACAGAATCCAGAGTTAGCCTCTTGGAACCATCGGTATAAAAAAACATGTTTCCGGTTGGTTGCTTGTTCCATAAATAAAGGTCATTTTGATAAGCGCCAATAAAAGAACCTGATGTTGTGTTTTCGGTAGTTGTATTATTTGAAAATTTTATATACCCATGTGTTGCATCATGTACAGATAATTTAAACTGGGGCGTGAGGGTTCCTATACCCACATTTTGAGCTCCTGCTTTAATAAAGAAAAAAAATATTGAAGCAGTAATAAATAATTTGTTCATCCTTTATGGTTTAAATATTAATAAATAGAATGTACAGCCCTAGACCCAAAAGACAGCTATGCCATAAATACAGATACAAATATTAAATAAAACCCAATGCCTGGCAATCCCAAAAAGGGTGAAAAATAATACTGGCTTTAATTAAATTAAATTTAATTAAATATTTTTATGATATAAGATAGCAGCGCCCCACAATAGTTTGTGATATAGAAAAGCCTCAAATGAAACCAATAATTCCTAGGAAACAGAAAAAAATCAGCCAATTTTATCCAGCACCATTTTCTTTACTTCGCCCATCGCAATTCTTTCCTGGCGCATATCATCCCTATAACGAATTGTAACGGTTCCATCTTCTTTTGTTTGATGGTCAATGGTAATACAAAATGGTGTGCCAATGGCATCCATGCGGCGATACCGTTTTCCAATGGCATCTTTTTCTTCATAAAAACACATGAAGCTGCTTTTGCATTCGTGCATCAGTTGCCGGGCTATTTCGGGCAAGCCGTCTTTTTTAATAAGGGGAAGAATAGCAAGCTTTGTTGGCGCAAGCTTTGCCGGTATACGCATTACCACACGGCTGTCTTCGGTTCCGTCGTCTTTGGTCCATTTTTCTTCTGCATAAGAAAGGCTGATAACGGTAAGGAACAAACGATCGAGCCCAACAGAAGTTTCTACTACATAAGGTGTATAGTTGCCAATGGCTTTATTTGTTGTGGGGTCAATATCGTTGTCAAAATATTGAATTTTCTTTTTACTGTATTTGGCATGTTGGCCCAGGTCAAAATCGGTGCGGCTATGTATGCCTTCAAGCTCTTTCCATCCAAAGGGGAATTCAAATTCAATATCTACGGCTGCGTCGGCATAGTGTGCCAGTTTTACATGGTTGTGATAGCGCAGTTTTGCAGCAGGTATACCCATACTTTCGTGCCATTTTTTTCTTTCGGATTTCCAGTACTCATACCACTCCATTTGAGAGCCGGGGCGAATGAAAAATTGCATTTCCATTTGTTCAAATTCCCTCATACGAAAAATAAATTGCCTTGCAACAATTTCATTTCTAAAAGCTTTACCGGTTTGTGCTATGCCAAATGGGATTTTCATCCTGCCGGTTTTTTGTACGTTTAAAAAATTTACAAAAATACCCTGTGCAGTTTCGGGGCGCAGGTATACAATATTATCATCAGGGTTATCGCCGGCTACAGCGCCAAACTCTGTTTTAAACATGAGGTTAAATTGCCGCACATCTGTCCAGTTGCAGGTTTTGCTTATGCTGCATTTAATTTTATGTTCTTCAATAAGGTTTTTTAAGCCGGCAAAATCATCTTTTGCCAGCAAAGCATCCATCGCCGCCAAAATTTCTTCGGCTTTTTTCCCTTCTCCGCTTTCTTTAAGTTCATCGGCAAAATTTTCTATAAGATGGTCTACCCGGTACCTTTTTTTACTGTCTTTATTATCAATCATTGGGTCGCTAAAATTATCCACATGGCCGCTGGCTTTCCACACGGTAGGGTGCATAAAAATAGCCGCATCAATGCCTACAATATTTTCATGCATTTGCGTCATGCTTTTCCACCACTCGTCTCTTAAGTTTTTTTTGAGTTGGGCACCTAATTGCCCGTAATCGTAAACGGCGCTAAGGCCATCATATAAATCGCTGCTTTGAAAAATATAGCCATATTCTTTGCAGTGTGCAATCAGTTCCTGGAAATTATTTGCTTCGTTTGCCATAGTGCGCAAAGATAAGGTATGGCCCTTAAACCCCGGCAGCGTACCCAGTCGGCAGTCTTTAGCCCCGGCTGTGGACTGAAGATACACCTGCGGTTTAAACCCTTATTCCAAATCAAAATCAGTATCACCGCTGCAAAAACAATTTTGCAACTTTGTTGCCAGTATCTTTGACAAATACTATGCGTTGCTTAATTATTTTTATTGCTACTTCTCTCCTGTTATCTACCTGCAGTGACCAAAAAAAATTCGGCAAAATCATTGAGCCTGCATTCTACCATTGGAAATCGGTTTTCAACCCCACAGCATCAGATTTGGCTGCATTAAAAACAAATGGGAGCAATACCATTTACCTCCGTTTTTTTGATGTTGCCTGGGATGAAACTTATTTAAAACCCAGCCCTATTGCACAGGTAAGAATTGCGGATTCATATTTTATTAAATGCAATCAATTACAAATTATTCCTACTGTTTTTATTACCAATGAGTGTATCAAAAATATACAGACAGAACAATGTAATTCGCTGGCAGAAAATATCCTTAAACTAATAAATGAAATTGCCTTTGTTAATTCTATTGGCGCCATAAAGGAAATTCAAATTGACTGCGACTGGACGGCGTCTACCAAAGAAAAATACTTCTCATTGCTTACAAAATTACAGCAGATTGATACGCAACATTTATATTCAGCAACCATTCGTTTGTTCCAGGTAAAGTATGCGAAGGAGGCCGGTATACCACCCGTAAAAAAAGGGTTGCTCATGTGTTACAATATGAGTAATTTAAAAAAACTGGAAACTAAAAACTCCATTATTGACCCTGAAGAAATAAAAAAATATACCGGCAAACTTGATCAATATCCTTTAGCGCTTGATGTGGCTTTGCCTGTATTTGGCTGGTATGTACTGTTTAGAAAAAATACTTATGCAGGTTTAATTCAAAACCTTAATGATGATTCATTGAACCAATATGCAATGAAACTTGCACAGAACAGGTTTGCTATAAACAAAGATGTTGTGCTAAATAATACTGCATTTAAAAAAGGAGACCTATTGCGCTACGAAGGCAGCTCTTATACAGATATAATGGCCGCCGCATCTGTACTTAATCAAAAAATTAATACCGATAGCTTTAGGGTTGTCTTATTTCATTTGGATAGCCTAATTTTAAGTAAATATTCTGTTCATGAAATTAAAAATATTTTTCGCAGCCTTCATTAACCTTTTTTTTATTTCCTTTCCGCAAAACATTATTGGTTGCGGGCCCGATGCAGATCCTTACGATTATTACACAAGTTTTTTCAGCAATAACCTGGCGGAGGCAAAAGCTTATCAGCCTTTTTACTACACAGGCTATAATTTTTTGTACGCCGAACAGGAGCCTGTAAACACAACCGAAGTTTTAGCCAAAGAGTGGGCCGCCTATTGCGGCAAGCCTGTTACGGAAAAAGAAGCCTTGCTTTTTGTAACCGAATATAGCTTAGTAGATTTAAAAAACTTATATAACCATATTGAAAAAAAGCAAGCCCTTTTCGTAGCGGCACCTATAAAGGCTAACAGTATGACTCATTATTTCATACGCAGCAAAGATTTAGAAGGCCTGGGTTATGTACTGTATGCAAAGCAGGTAGAACCTTATGTGCTGGGCAGTAATAATAACTGGGAAGCCATAATAAGAGACAGTATTAAAATGGATAACCTCATGAAAAATGGGCGGCAGTTGTTCAATGCAGCCAAAACCCAATTCTTTAAATTAAAATATGGTTACCAGGTAACACGGCTGGCGCATTACAGCAATAATTATACTGCGGCAATAGTTACTTACGATGCAATGATTGCAGGCAATAAAACAAAATCGGTGCTGCAACCTATGAGCCTGGCTTTAAAAGCAGGCGCTTTATACAGAACAGGCAAATTAAAAGAAGCCGCATATTTATTCAGCAAGGCATTTAGCGAATCTGATGTAAAACGAATAAGTAATTACATAAGTTTTAATTGGGCGGTAACTGCTCAAAAATATAGGGAAGAATACCTTGCCCTATGTGCCAACAACAAAGAAAAAGCAGGCATGCTTGCCCTGTTTATGCTTGGCGACCCATCCTGGCAAACAGAAGCAATGCAAGAAGTTTTTCAACTGGCTCCCAATGCTGAAGTGCTGCAGGTATTGGCAATAAGGGAAATTAATAAATTGGAAGAAGCTTACTTAACACCAATGCTCCGGGAACAAAACGGCGGCAAAACATTTTTCTATAGCTGGAACGAAAGAAAAACAGATTCGGCTATGAATGCAAATAAGGCCGAGGCAAAAAAACTACAAGACTTATTACATAGCATTGCCATAAGCAACAAAGCCCCAAATGCAGCTTTATTTGAACTGGGCGCTGCATACACTGCTATGTTACAACGCAACTTTAAAGAAGCCAGGCAACTGCTTACTAATTCGAAACAAATGAACCTATCTGCAAAACTCAACGATCAATGGCAGTTAACCAATTTATTACTTACGGTAAACGAAGCAGAAAAAATTGATGCCGTATTTGAACAGCAAATCCTTTCCTCTGTACAATGGCTGGCTCAAAAAGCTTTGGCCGATAAACAAGATGGTGATGTATGGAACAGCCCACCTTCGCAATGGAAAACATTTTATCGCAATTTTATGAGTGAAATAATGGCAAAGCGTTACCGCCAGCAAAACGAAAGGCATAAAGAAGCCCTGGCAGTAGGCGCTGCGGAGTTTATTATGTATGGTGGCAAATCCAGTGAGTATAGCTCTATGGCAGCAGATTTTTTACACCATCAATCCTCCAGCAAAGATGTGGAAAATTTGTATGCATATATAAACAGCAAAACAAAAACAGCTTTTGCAGAATTTATTGTTGCCAACAATTCTTTAAAATTATCGGAAGTAATAGACTTTGCCGGAACTGCTTATTTAAGAGACAATAATTTTACACAAGCAATTGAATGGTTTGCAAAATCGCTGGCTGCATCGGCAAATATTATTGAAAAAAATCCATTTATTGAACTCCTGTACGACCGTGAAGAAAGATTAACAACAGACAAAACTACTACCTCAAAGCTTGCTTTTGCAAAAGAAATGCTGCGCCTGCAGAGCCTTGCTAAAACTGATAAAGCAAATGCTGAAGACTATTTGTATAAAATGGCATTGGGCTTTTACAATACTACCTATTACGGCTATGCATGGGAGCTGGTAGAATATTACCGCAGCGGATCAGACGGCTATTACATCCCCAAAGATGCTACAACCTTTCAAAAAAATTATTACGGTTGTTTCACTGCCCATGATTATTTTAAAATGGCTATGGATGCCTCTTCTAAAAATGAGTTTAAAGCAAAATGCCTGTTTATGATAGCCAAATGTGTTCAAAAGCAATTACGTATGCCACAGTATGGCGACTTTGACTACAATAACTGGGATAAATATGAATCAGCCTCAAAGAATTACCAAAAAGATTTTATGAATAACAAGTACTTTCCGCAATTACATAAAGAATTTGGTACTACTCAATTTTATCAGGAGGTATTGAATACTTGCAGTTATTTGAGAGATTTTAAGATTAAATAATGGGGTTTAAAGTATCCCCAACTTTTTATTCTTTTGTACTAGCTATGTAATTTCAAAATTATTTTTTTGTACTTACACAAAAAACCTCCGGGTTTTTCGCCCAGAGGTTTTATTATTGAGAATGGTAAGTACTGATTTAACTGCAACCCAGGCTATTGCCGCAATTAAGGCATTTATAACAAGTGCCGCTTCTTACGGTAATATGCCCACAAACATTACAAGCCGGTGCATCTCCATGCATTTGTTTATTAGCATGGTTAACTGCGTACATATCATTTGCCGGTTTTACTGATGATGGTTTTAGGTTTGCTGCAGATGTATTTAAAACCCTTACTTCGCTTAATTCCGGCACTCTTTCTCCAATAGTGGGTGTATTGATATCCCAATCTTCGTTACCGGTATTTTGCACCTCCGGCTTATCCAGTACATGCACCAGGTCGGTACGGCCAAGATATTCATACGCCAGGGAGCGGAACATAAAATCAACAATTGAAGTAGTGGTTTTAATATTGGGGTGGTCTACCATGCCACAGGGTTCAAATCGTGTGAAAACAAATTTTTCTACATATTCTTCTAAAGGCACACCATATTGCAAGCCGATGGAAACGGCAATTGCAAAACAGTTTAACATGCTCCGCATGGTGGCGCCCTCTTTGGCCATATCAATAAAAATTTCTCCAAGCGTACCATCGCTATACTCACCTGTACGCAGGAAAAGTGTTTGTCCGCTAATTTTTGCTTTTTGATTAAAGCCACGGCGCTTTGCCGGGAGGCTCCTTCTTTCCACAATCATGGCCAGTTGGCGCTTTAATGCAGTATCTGCGCTGCTTTGCACCCTTTTGTTTACCTCATCCAGCACCTCGTCATTAGTAAGGTTTGCCATATTGATGATGGTAGACAGGCTTGCAGTAATACTTGCTGTTTCTTCATTTGGCGCAACAGCATCTTCTTTTTTCTTTTTATCGCTTTTATTGCTTAGGGGTTGGCTTAGTTTTGACCCATCCCTGTACAGAGCGCAAGCTTTTAACCCAAGCTCCCAACTCAACCTGTAGGCATTTGCAATTTCTTCAATATTGGCTTCGTTGGGTAAATTAATGGTTTTACTTATTGCACCGCTCAGGAAAGGTTGAGCAGCAGCCATCATTCGAATATGTCCGTGTGCATGAATATATCTTTCCCCTTTTGCTCCGCATTTATTAGCGCAGTCAAAAACAGACAGGTGTTCTTCTTTCAAATAAGGAGCGCCTTCAATCGTCATTGTTCCGCATATAAAAATATTTGCTTCTTCAATTTGATCATCGGTAAAGCCAAGTGCTTCTAAAAGGCTCCATTCAAAATTATTATATTGTTCTGGTGTAAAGCCCAGGCGTTGCAGGCAGTGTTCGCCTAAAGTAAATACATTAAATACAAATCCTATTTCAAAAGCGCTGCCCATTGCAGCATTGAGTTTTTCAATTTCAGCAGGTAAAAACCCTTTTTCTCCCAAAGAAATTTCATTAATATGCGGTGCGCCCTTGAGGGTTGCATGTCCTTTTGCATAGTTTACAATTTCCTCCAGTTCTGCTTCGCTGTATTTTAAATTACGCAATGCCTGCGGCACACTTTGATTAATTATTTTAAAATATCCGCCTCCGCTCAATTTTTTAAATTTCACCAGGGCAAAATCGGGCTCTACACCTGTGGTATCGCAATCCATTACCAATCCAATAGTACCGGTTGGGGCAATAACGGTTGTTTGCGCATTGCGGTATCCGTATTTTTCGCCTAACTGAACGGCGCTATCCCAGGCTTTTGTTGCAGCTTTTAGTAAATAATCGGGGCAATACTTTGCATCAATGCCTTGCGGCTTTATTTCCAGGCCTTCATAAGCATCCATGGCATCGTAAGCTGCGGCACGATGGTTACGCATTACACGAAGCATGTGCTCTTTATTCAATTGATATTTATCAAAACTGCCTAAAAATGCAGCCATTTCTGCAGATGTTGTATAAGAAACACCAGTCATAATAGCGGTAATGGAACCTGCTATAGCCCGGGCTTCATCGCTATCATAAGCAATACCACTTACCATGAGCATTGAACCAAGGTTGGCATATCCTAAACCCAGGGTTCTGTAATCGTAGGAGAGTTGTGCTACTTCTTTGGATGGGAACTGTGCCATCAATACAGATATTTCCAAAACAACAGTCCACAACCTGCAGGTATATTCAAAACCCTTTACATCAAATAAATTATTTTGTTCATCAAAAAACCTGCGCAGGTTTACACTAGCCAGGTTACAGGCTGTATTATCCAAAAACATGTATTCACTGCAAGGGTTGCTTGCACGAATAGGTCCGCCTTCAGGACAGGTATGCCATTCATTTATTGTGGTATCGTATTGAGTTCCCGGGTCGGCGCAGCGCCATGCGGCATAGTTAATTTGATCCCACAGTGCTTGTGCTTTCACCGTTTTCATGGTGCGGCCATCGCTACGGGCTTTTAATTCCCAATCTCCATTTTCATCCAAAGTTTTAAAAAAGTTATTAGGTACCCTTACAGAGTTGTTACTGTTTTGGCCACTTACTGTACGATAGGCTTCTCCTTCGTAATCGCTGGGATATCCGGCGGCAATTAATGCGGCCACTTTTTTTTCTTCTTCTACTTTCCAGTTTACAAAGTCAATAATTTCGGGATGGTCTAAATCCAGGCATACCATTTTTGCTGCACGCCTTGTGGTACCGCCGCTTTTAATAGCTCCGGCAGCACGATCGCCAATTTTTAAAAAACTCATTAATCCGCTGGAGGAACCGCCACCACTTAATTTTTCTCCTTCTCCTCTAATACTACTATAGTTGGTGCCCACGCCGCTGCCATATTTAAAAATTCTGGCTTCTCTCACCCAAAGGTCCATAATGCCTCCTTCGTTTACCAAATCATCATCTACACTTAATATAAAACAGGCATGTGGTTGGGGGCGTTCGTATGCCGATGTAGATCTTTGCAGTAAGTTAGATTTGGGATCTACAAAATAATGGCCTTGTGGTTTGCCGGCAATACCGTATACTTCATACAAGCCTGTATTAAACCATTGCGGACTGTTGGGAACGCAAGCCTGGTTTAATATGCTATATACAAGTTCATCATAAAAAATTTGTGCATCATTTTCTGTTGCAAAATAATTATAGCGTTCACCCCATGCCCTCCAGCAATGTGCCATGCGGTGTGCCACCTGTTTTATGCTGGTTTCCCTGCCTGTACTCCCATCGGGCTGAGGAACTCCGGCTTTGCGAAAATATTTTTGTGCTAAAATATCGGTAGCTATCTGGCTCCATTGCTTTGGCACTTCAACATTTTCCATAAGGAATACTATTTCACCCGAAGGATTTTTAATTGCCGATGTACGGTAATCGTATTCAAACATATTAAACGGGCTTACCGTATCATTGGTAAACTGGCGGGAAAACTGCAGTGGAGAGGCAGGTATTTTTTTAGCAGGCATGAACAATTATTTATAGTTAGTAAGTTATGATATTCCTCCCAAAACCAGTTCCAAAAAAAGTTCAGAGAGAAGACGAAAATATCTTTTGTAAACCAAGAAAACCATTTATAAATATCAACAGTTGTGGAAAAATGATGTGTAAAATTTCAAACCCCAACTGCCTATTGCATTTGAGGGGTTTTTCACTTTTTGTGGATAGAAATAATTTTTTTGTATGCCTTATTTTTGGTAGAAAGTATAAAAAATGGGGGAAATGTATTAAATGTCACTATATTCCTGAATAATATATTAGTTTTCTGGTAACTTTTTGCAAGTTCCCAAAAATCTACTCATCATTTATTACAATTATGAAAGCCGTAATTCAAAGGGTAAGTAACGCATCAGTTACCGTACAAAATATAAATATTGCTTCTATACAAAAAGGTCTTTTGGTTTTACTTGGTATTGAAAATGCCGACAACCAAAACGACATAGAATGGCTCAGCAGCAAAATTGTAAACCTTAGGATTTTTGATGATGAAAACCATATTCCCAATATTTCGGTAAAAGATATTGATGGAGCAATTTTATTAGTAAGCCAGTTTACCCTTCATGCCGGTACAAAAAAAGGCAACAGGCCATCGTACATAAAAGCCAGCAAACCCGACTTTGCCATACCACTGTATGAAAAAATGATAGCACAGTTACAGTCAGATTTAGGAAAAAAAATATTTACCGGCCAGTTTGGTGCAGATATGAAAGTAACCTTAGTAAACGACGGGCCTGTAACCATAATAATTGATTCACAAAACAAAGAATAACTAATACTGTAAAGGAAGTAGCACTACTGCCAGCATTTAAAATCCTAAAAACTCAGCCTGAAACTTAGCAGGGCAACAAGGCTATTTTATTGCTAATTTTGTAAATAATTGTAGCATATAAAATTTTATGCATGACCTTTCAGCAGGCACAACAGCAGGTGGACCAATGGATAAATACCGTTGGCGTAAGATACTTTAATGAGCTTACCAACCTGGGTATTTTAATGGAAGAAGTGGGCGAGCTATCCCGGCTAATAGTAAGAAAATACGGGGAACAATCATTTAAAGAAACTGATAAAGGAAAAGAACTTGCAGATGAAATGGCCGATGTACTTTGGGTACTCATTTGCCTTGCCAATCAAACCGGCGTGGATTTAACTGATGCCCTGGAAAAAAATTTTGACAAAAAAACGAGCAGGGACGCTAACCGCCATAAACAAAACGATAAGCTCCAATAATTACTTTATCATTAACCATGACATACGACGAACAACTTTACCTGCTCATTAAAAATGCCCTTGCCGAAGATATTGGCCCCGGAGATTACTCCACGCTTTCAACAATAGATGCAGCGGCACACGGAAAAGCAGTATTAAAAATAAAGCAAAACGGCATTTTAGCCGGTATGCAGGTAGCCGAAAAAATTTTTAATTTCCTGCAACCCAATATTATATTTACAGCATTTAAAAAAGATGGGGATAAGATGGAAGCCGGCGATACGGCGTTTGAAGTTGCTGCAAAAATTCATACCATTTTACAGGCAGAAAGGCTGGTATTAAATTGCATGCAACGCATGAGTGGCATTGCCACACTTACCCGTAAATACACCCAAAAATTAAACGGTTATAAAACCAGATTATTAGATACAAGGAAAACCACACCCAATTTCCGGTTGCTGGAAAAAGAAGCCGTAAATATTGGCGGTGGTTGTAACCACCGCTATGGCCTATACGATATGATAATGCTTAAGGATAACCATATTGATTTTTGCGGGGGAATAGAAAAAGCAATTAAAAAGGCATATGATTATGCGCAAACTAAAAAGCTGAATATTAAAATTGAAGTAGAAACCCGTTCAATTGCCGATGTACAACTTGTAATGCAAACCGGGAAAATTGACCGCATAATGTTGGATAATTTTACCCCTAAAAAAATTACCGAAGCTTTAAGAATTATTAATGGCAAATATGAAACCGAAGCCAGCGGCGGAATTAATTTATCTAACCTGGCATCCTATGCAGCTACTGGTGTAGATTTTATTTCAAGCGGCGCAATAATACACCAGGCAGTAAGCCTCGACCTTAGTTTAAAAGCAATGATTATTTAACCATGGCAAAAAAAATTAAAAGTTTTAACCATATTGTATATTCTACCGATCCACAATTCTCGCCTGATCAAATGAATGAACCGGAACTGGAAAACTTGTCCCCGGCAGAGCAATTAATAAAAGTAAGGCTCGAAACAAAGCACCGGGCAGGCAAAGCCGTAACACTCATAGAAAACTATACTGGCAGTACAAAAGAGAAAGAAGAACTGGGAAAAAAGCTCAAAACTTTTTGCGGCACAGGCGGCTCGGTAAAAGACGGGGAAATACTCATACAAGGAGACAACCGCAGCAAAGCATTGCAATGGTTGCATAAAAAAGGCTTTACAAAGGCCAGGATAATATAATAAGCTTGCCCAAAAAAATATTATTAATTAAATTTGGGTATGGTAAGTAAAATCTCAAATGGTATTACTATTACAGTTGAAACATACTATCAACCGGAGTACAGCAACCCGGTAAATGGAGATTTTATGTTTGCTTACCAGATAAAGATGGAAAACAACAATAATTTTCCTGTAAAAATATTAAGGCGACACTGGTATATATTTGACAGCAACGGAACAAAACGAGAAGTAGAAGGAGAAGGTGTAGTGGGTGTGAAACCTACCATTGAGCCCGGTGACCAGTATCAGTATGTAAGCGGCTGCAACCTACGCAGCGAAATGGGTAAAATGCATGGCAACTATTTGGTGGAGAATTTACACAAGCGCAATACTTTTTCGGTAGCCATACCTGCTTTTGAATTACAGGCTCCACTTAAGTTGAATTAAAAATTTTGTAGCCTCGCCTAGAATCGAACTAGGATCTGGAGCTTCGGAAACTCTTATACTATCCATTGTACTACGAGGCCATAAAGAACTTCTTTTTCATTATTTCATACCCGTATCTGTTGCTTCGTCAAAGTACATTTACAATAACCCTTTTGCGTTTACCGCAAACATTTTTACGGCTATGGCGAGCAATATTACGCCAAAAAATTTTCTCATCACCGAAAGCCCATTGGGACCCAGCGCCCTTTCAATCCATTTTAAAGAATGTAATACAAGAAATATGGCTATGCAATTTATCAATACGCCTATTAGAATATTTACATCGGCATAGTTGGCCTTTAACGACATAATGGTGGTGAGCGTTCCTGAGCCTGCAATTAACGGAAATGCAATGGGCACCACACTACCGCTTTTAGCATCTTTTTCCGGCTTAAAAAATTCCAGGCCCAATACCATTTCCAAGCCCAATATAAAAATTACAATGCTACCGGCCACTGCAAATGATTTTACATCAAGCCCCAAAAGGTTCAAAAACTGCTTGCCCAAAAAAAGAAATACAATCATTAAACTGCCGGATGCAATAGTAGCAAGGTTGGCCTTTATTTTGCCGCCCATTTTTTCCCTAAGTGATACTAAAATGGGTATTGACCCTAAAATATCTATTACCGCAAAAAGTGTAAACGTAATGGTTAATACCTCTTTATAAGAAAAATTACCAAATTGAAACATTAAATTTTTTTGCAAAGATAAACGGGAAATCACAAAGCTTCAAGAAATAAATACCATTCACCTATAAATACTAATGGCTATTCTAAGCCAATTTTCATTTTCAGGCCTGCATTGAGCATCCATGGAGCAGATGGATTAAAGTATCGCTTTGCGGCAGCGTTTAAATCGTTACCCAATCCATAAGGGTTGTTCATTGATTGATTGATGGCAAGAAAAAAATCGGTATCCGTATTCGCAATTGTAAATTTATATCCAAGTTTTGCAATCAACAAATTGTATGAAGGCGCAAAAACCGTATTGGCATCATTTAAAGGAATTTTTCCTGTATAAGAGTAAGTGCAATTAAAGTAAATATCATTTGAAAAAACAAAATCGGCATTTGCAGATAAACCATAGGGCGTTGTTCCTGTAATTTTATTGCCGTCGTATTTTGTTATGCCTTGCTGGTAATGGGCAAATCGGGCATGAATATAATTATAGTTTACATTGAGTAAAATACTTTTTATCCAACCGTTTACTTTTATTACCGGCTGATAATTCACAGTAGCTTCCATTCCTTTTTGGCGGGTAGAGCCGGCATTTAAATAAAAATCACCACCGGATGAATCCCTGCGGCCTACAATGGTATTTTTAAGCCGGAAATAATACCCCGACATATTTAACCATAATTGATTATTGATGAGTGTTGCTTTAAACCCAAGTTCATAATTAATGGATTTTTCTGCTTTTAATGCTTTATTAAAGCGGTCGTCGCCGGCGTGTAGTTCATCAATACTGGGAGTTGAGTACCCTTTGCTTACCGATGCATAAATACGCACTGGTTCCAAAATTTTCATTAAAGAAATACGGGGAACCCATTGTGGCGAAAAATTACTCCCTTCTTTTGCAATTGGGTTGCTGGTAATTCTTTTATAACCCAAATAAAAATGATTAAAACTAAGTCCGGCCAACAATTGCCAGTTACCTTTAAACAAATAGGTTGCCTGTGTAAATATGTTGGCCTGCCATGACTGGATGTAATCATGATACTTCAAATTTGCTTTATTACCTGCATAGTTATCAAATACCGATGCGCTAAAAAAACCTTTTTGGATTTCTGCGCCAAAAACCCCGTCAAAATTTTTCCAGGTTTTAATAAAAATGGTTCTTGCGCCTGTACCCCTATCGTATTTATCTTCATAATTACGAATGGTGGGGTTTGCAAAGTCGGTATAAGAAACATAAATTCCTGTTGTGTTTTTAATTAGCCTGCTTATTTGCCACTCATGAGAAAATGCAGCATAAACAGTCTTTAAGTTTATAGAAGCTTTTTGGGTTTCGGCGCCCTGAAAAATTCCGGCAGCGGGCCTTGCCTGCCGGGGATTTGCAGTAAGTTCAGCCTCAGTTAAACCTCCCGGTGTTTCATAAAATAAATGGCTGATAAAAACCAGGCTGTTTAACTTTCTATTATTGCTTAAGTGAAAACTGCCGGTAAACAAAGCAACATCTCTTTTCATGGCAGAATGGTTCCTGTATCCATTTGCCTGCTGGTGAGCAATAGAAAATGTTGTGGTATTTTTTTTAGAAAGAATCACTTGGGCATTGCCCGAAAAAGTTCCATAACTGCCTGCAGATGCTGCAACCGATATAGAATTATTTTCGGTTAAAGATGGTGCCCCGGATTTTAATAAAACCGCACCTCCTGTACCTGCGCCATACATGCTGCCGGAAGGCCCTTTAATAATTTCTATGGAAGAAATTACAGCAGGCGCAACAGCATTAAAATTGGTGCTACCGCTTGCATCGGTAAAAGGCAACCCATTCCAGTAAACTTTTACGTTTCTAACTCCAAAAGTTGACCTCAACAAATTTCCCCTTATACCCAGGCGGTAACTTCCCGGGCTGCGTTCATCCATTTTAACGCCGGGTATATTATTTACAGATTGTAAGAGGTTGCCTGTACCCAAACGGATTATTTGTACCTGATGAATATTGCCAATTGGTGCTGCAATATTATTATTGTTTGCATTTCTTTCAAATGCCTGTACAAAAGCTTCATCCAATATTGCAGGATCTATTTGCAAAATGATGCGTGCCGGTAAACTATCTTTTACCTGTATCTTTTGCGTTACATAACCTATATGGCTCAACTGGATAAAAAAGGGCTTTGTTGGGTATTGAAATGAAAATTCGCCTGCATTATTTGCAAGCAGCATTGTTTTCTCTATACCAATATTAATGGAAACAGCAGGAATGGCTTTACCTGATTCATCAACTACTTTTCCCTGGAAAAAATATTGGGCCATTGCCCCTGCATGCACGAAAACCCATAAAAAGGCCAATAGGTATTTCATAAATACTATATTACAACTCGTAAACGCTTTGTGTGCCGGAATATTTTAGCTGCGTTGAATATGATGCAATTTTGCGTCAATAATAAATTCAATTGTCCGGTTTCTTAAAACCCATCACAGGCCAGTTAAACCAATAACAATGCATTTACAAGGTATACAAAAAACCTTTGCTGCCGCACTATTACAAACTAAAACGTAAGCCTGCATATGCATTAAAGCCCAATGTATTAAAGCCTGCGGTTTCATTGTATTTGCTGGCTGTAATGTTTCTCAGGTCTGCAAATAACTTACATTTGCTTTTGCAAAAAGCATATTCTGCATACACATCCCAAAGGGCATAGCTGCTTAGGGTAACATTTATTGTTTGAAATGTAGTATTATCAAAATAAGCATCTTTTCTTTTGTCAAACCAGGCCAGGTTTGTACTTACAAATAAATTTTTGTTTATGGTAAACCCTGCATTAAAGCCTATGCTGCTTTTGGGCCTGCGCAACAAATTAAAATAGCTGGTATCTTTTCCATTTAGCTTTGTATATATTTTACCATTTACATAGCTATAAAAGGCTTTAAAAGAAATGTGTTTTGATGGTTTATACAGCAACTCCAATTCTACACCATGGTCTTTTTGTTTATCCTGGTTAATATATTGCGATGCATAAGTGGAAGGATTGGTATAGAAAAACATCATATCCTTAATATTCCGTGAAAAGCCGGTTAACCTCCCGGAAAAATTATTGTCTTTTGAAAAATATTGAATGCCAAATTCTGATGTTGTGGCGGTTTCGGGTTTTAAATCTTTATTGCCAAATTCTGAAAACAACTGGTAGAGCGAAGGTGTGCGGTAAGCAGTTGAAAGGTTGGCAAAAAGTTTTACTGAATTATTTATGAGGTAAGATGGATTGATATTAAATACATCATTGGAGCCATATTTTGAATGAAAGTTGAGCCGGTTGCCTACCTCCAGGTTAAACCCTTTTTTGGTATTAAGATTTAAAGCGCTGTAAAGCCCGGTTTGGTTTTGCCTTAGGCTGTCTGAACCATACTTGCTGTGAAAAGGCCATCCACTTATTGAAATAAACTCCTGGTCGGAATTTGATGAACGAAAATCCACTCCTACCGTTAATTTAAATAAATTGCTGAGCGCTGTGGTTAAATAAATATCTGCAAAATGTTCTTTGCCCTCATAACTTCCTTTGGCGTATTTATCAAAACCATTTTGGCTTTTTATGGAATCATCAATATAAACCCTTTTTATAGTGCTGTAACTATAAAGTATATTCAGGTTGGCTTTTGAAAATTTCCATTCGTTTTTGAATCCTAATTGAAGGTTTTTTTGCTTATAGGTATAATCCAGCTCATCAATAAATGCGCCCTGGTCTAAATCGCCATGTATATCAGAGTAACGCAAGTAGGGTTGCAGCCTGATGTTTTTGGTAGCCTGTATACCCAGAGAAAATCTTGTACTGTTTTGGGTATATCCATCTTTATCTGCTCCGGTATTTGTACTTGCTGCTTCGTTAATACCTTTTGTAGAAAAGTATGAATGAGCTGCAGTGTAATCAATTGCACCGCTTTTTCCCCCAGCTTCTATATTTGCTTTAAAAGAATTATTACTGCCATAACTTATCAACCCGTTCGCTTCAATTTTTTTGGCAAATGATTTTTTTGTGATTATGTTGATTACGCCGGCCAGTGCATCGCTGCCATATAGAGTTGACTGGCTCCCTTTTACGATTTCTATACGCTCTATTTGATCTGCCGATAAATTACGCAAATCAAAATTACTGCCTATTCCGCTGGCATCGTAAACCGGCACACCATCAATGGTAATAAGGGTATACTGAATGGCTGCGCCAAGTAAATAAATACTTTTATCTTTTCCAAAATTACTATTGGCCCCGCCGATATATACACCGGTTTGTTCCATTAATATCTGCGACAAATCTTTTCCGCCATTTTTTTCCAGTTGTTCTTTGGTAATAATGGTAACCACTTTACCGGTAAGTGATGTTTTGTTGGGGTACTTGTTTGCCGTAATAACTACTTCGTCAAGTGAAGCGCTGTCCTGCTGAGCATGTGTACTGTTACTAAAAACAATAGCAGCCAGCACAAAAAATGTTTTTCTCATTTTAAAAAGTTTTGTGTGACTACTTTCGTGTAAGAGAGAAAATAAAAGAATGCCCTACATTCTTAAATCCCCAAGCCTTTCACCCGAAAGCATAGATATATTTATAAACTTGATTAGGCAGGTCTTCTGGCTTGCTCCATTGTTTGTGGCCTTCCCGTTCCTAATATGGGAACAGTGGCGAAGTAACAAACAACCTGTTAAGAGCCTACAGCTACGGGGATAGCATCAGCATTTGACTGATTTCCCTTTTCATCTTCTCATTTATGAGTAAGAACCTATTCGGTTGCAAAAGTAAGTGTAATTATTTATGGCAAAAAAGATTATTTGCTGCTCATCCTTACCACGGGCACAATCATCTCGTCAAGGCTTATGCCACCATGCTGAAACGTGTTTTTGTAATAATGTACAAAATGGTTGTAATTATTCGGATAGCAGAGAAAAAGGTCGCCTTTTGCAAAAATAAAAGACGAGTTTACGGTAGGTACCGGGAGGCCTGCATCTTTTGGATTGCGAAAAGCAAGCACATCTTTTTCATCGTAATTAAGGTTGCGCCCATGTTTATAGCGCAGGTTGGCGGTGGTTTGCTTATCGCCAATAACTTTTACCGGGGTTTTTACCCTTGTGCTGCCGTGGTCGGTTGCAATAATCAGGTTTATATTTTTATCGGCAATTTTTTTAAGCGCCTGATGCAATGGGCTATGTTCAAACCAACTCATAGTAATGCTCCTGTAGCTGGTTTCATCGCCTGCAAGCTCTTTAAGCACTTCCATTTCTGTACGGGCATGGCTGAGCATATCTACAAAATTGTACACGATTACATTAAAATCGTTTTGCAACAGGTTATGCATGTTCTCCACCAATTTTTGCCCATCGTTGTTGTTGGTAATTTTGGTATACGAAAACTTTATGTCTCCTAAACGGTTTCGTTTCAACTGCTCTTTTAAAAATTCTTCTTCATGCAGGTTTTTTCCGCCTTCTTCATCATCGTTTTTCCATTGGTTGCTAAAGTTTTTTTCAATATCAATAGGCAACATGCCGGCAAAAATGGCATTTCGGGCATACTGTGTTGCTGTAGGCAAAATGGCATAAAAAGTATCTTCATCCAATATGCGGAAACTTTCTGCAAAAATATGCTGAATGGCTTTCCACTGGTCAAAGCGCAAATTATCTATTAATACAAAAAATAATGGGGTGCCTTTTTCAAGGTGTGGCAATACTTTATACTTTAAAAGCGAATTGCTCATTATGGGGCCATCAACACTTTTTGGCGCCACCCAGGATGCATAGTTTTTTGAAATAAACTTAAAAAATTCTGTATTGGCTTCCTGCTTCTGGGTTTGAAAAACTTCCTGTAGTTCGGGGCTGTCACTTTTTTTCATTTCCAGTTCCCAGTACACGAGTTTTTTGTATAGTTCCATCCACTCGTTGTAATCGGGGTTATTGTTGAGCGCAATAAACAGGTTCCTGAACTCCTGCTGGTAGGCCGTTGTAGTTTTTTCTGCAACCAGCCTTTTATTATCAATAAGTTTTTTTAGGCTCAACCAAACCTGGTTTGGGTTTACAGGCTTTATCAGATAGTCGCTTATTTGGCTGCCAATGGCTTCATCCATCAGATTTTCGGCTTCGTTTTTGGTAATGAGCACCACGGGCATTGTATTGTTTAGTTCTTTAATTTGCTGCAAGGTTTGCAGGCCGGTAATGCCCGGCATGGTTTCATCCAGCAAAACCACATCTACTATATTATCTTTTACATATTCTACTGCGTCAAAGCCATTTGTTTTTACGGCTACTTCATAGCCTTTATTTTCTAAAAACATTATTTGAGATGTAAGGCTCTCTATTTCATCATCTACCCAAAGTATTTTTGCTACACTCATGTTTACAATATTTCTTACAAAAAAAAATTAAGATAAAATTACGTTCCGGGCAAATTACTACATTAGCCATTAGCTTTGTGCCAATTTAATTACATTTAACAAAATAAATTGCAGCAGCATGGCCTTTCATAAAATAATAAACGACCCGGTTTATGGCTTTATCACAATTGATGACCTGCTCATTTCCGATATTATTGCCCATCCCTTTTACCAACGCTTGCGGCGCATCCATCAAATGGCCATGGCCCATTTGGTATATCCCGGAGCTGTTCATACTCGTTTGCACCATTCCCTCGGTGCATACCACCTTATGCGTAATGCCTTAATAGAACTGGTAAGCAAAGGCATTGAAATAACACCCGAGGAACAACAGGCTGCAAAAATTGCCATATTGCTTCATGATGTAGGCCATGGCCCTTTTTCCCATGCGCTGGAACAGGTACTTACCGAAAACCTTCATCACGAAGAAATTTCCATACTTATCATAAAAGAACTGAACAAACAGTTTGATGGCAAGCTGCAAATGGCAATAGATATTTTTACCAATACCTACCCCAAAAAATTTTTGTACCAGCTCATCAGCGGCCAATTGGATGTAGACAGGATGGATTACCTGAACAGGGATAGTTTTTTTACCGGTGTGTATGAAGGCGTAATTGGCTACGACCGAATTTTAAAAATGCTCAGCATTCATAACGGTGAGCTGATGGTGGAGGAAAAAGGTATTTATTCCATTGAAAAATTTTTGCTGGCACGCAGGCTCATGTACTGGCAGGTTTATTTACACAAAACCGTTTTAAGTGCCGAGCAAATGCTGCAACGCATTATTAAAAGGGCAAAACTCATTGGCGCAGGGTGCCAGCAGCCGCTTCAAAGTTTTATCAACGGCCCTTTGCAGGATATTACCCTGGAGCAGTTTTGCAGTATAGACGATACCGACGTGCTCATGGCCATTAAAAGCTGGCGTTACCACCCCGATAAAGTTTTGGCTTTACTTTGCAATGGCATCATAGACCGCAAGCTTTTTAAAGTACGATATTTTCCCTATCCGGTTGCGGAAACCGATATTGAGCAAAAGCGTAATGATGTTATGAATTCTTTGGGCATAACTGCAGAAGATGCAGCATGGCTTGTATTTACCGGAGTGGCCGTGAGCCGTACCTATAACTTTGAAAACGAGCGCATTTATATTTTATTTAAAGATGGAACCGTAAAAGATATCAGCGAGGTAGACAATGCCCTCATTAATGAAAACCTGCGGCCGGAAGTTAAAAAACATTATTTTTGTTATATTCGTTTTTAACTTAACAAAGTTTATTTACCATCCAATGCAATTCAGCGCAGCAGAAATAGCCCAAATTATAAATGGGAAACTAGAAGGTAATACCAATAGTACTGTTGCGTCATTTGGTAAAATTGAAGAAGCTAATGAAGGGCAATTGTCGTTTTTAGCCAATCCCAAATACGAAGATTTTTTATACACCACAAAAGCCTCTGTAGTAATCATCAATAATTCTCTGCACCTAAAGCAACCGGTGGCAGCCACACTTATTCGGGTGCCTGATGCATACAGCGCTTTTGCCCTGCTATTAGATAAAGCACAGCAAATGAAAACCAGCCAGCTTTCCGGCATTCAGGATCCTGTATTTATGCACCCAACCGCTAAAATTGGTGAGAATGTTTACCTGGGAGCTTTTGTTTTTATTGGCGAAAATGCCATTGTGGGCAATAATGTAAAAATTTTTCCCGGCTGTTTTATTGGCAATAATGTAAGTATTGACGTAAACAGTATTATACATGCCGGTGTAAAAATATATCATGATACAATCATCGGAAAAAATGTATCAATACATGCCGGAACAGTAATTGGCAGCGATGGATTTGGATATGCGCCGCAGGCAGATGGCAACCTCAAAAAGGTACCGCAAATAGGCAATGTAATTATTGAAGACCATGTGGAAATTGGCGCAAACACTACTATTGACCGGGCAACAATTGGCAGCACTTATATTAGAACCGGTGTAAAATTAGACAACCTTTTGCAAATAGCCCACAATGTAGAAATAGGCAGCAATAGTGTAATAGCTGCTCAAACCGGCATTAGCGGCAGCACCAAAATAGGTAAAAATGTAATGATTGGCGGGCAGGCCGGAATTGTTGGCCACATTCAAATTGCTGATGGAAGCAAAATAAATGCACAAAGCGGCGTAAGCAAATCTTTAAAAGAACCCAACAGCGCAGTTACCGGTTCGCCTGCATTTGATTATACCTCTGCTTTGCGCTGCCAGGCAGTTTTTAGAAACTTACCCGAAATAGAAAAAAGATTGATAGAACTGGAAGAACTGGTAAAAAAATTATCGGGTAAAGAAAACACTTCATCGTAAATTATTAACCAAAAGTTTATTGCTTCAACAATTGCTGGCAACCGCAATTTTTGGGGTTTTTCACCCCATTTTACCAATCTCTAAATTTTAAAATATCTTTGCCAAAACCTTAAGAAAAGGAATGGATAGAAATTTTAACGCAGATAAACAGCACACACTAGCCAAAAGCATCAGTATTTCCGGCACTGGTTTACATACCGGTATTAATGTAGATATGACGCTAAAGCCCGCCAATGCAGGTTTTGGATTCCAGTTTCAACGCATGGATTTACCCGGCAAACCCGTAATTAAAGCCGATTGCGACCTGGTAACCGATACCAGCCGTGGAACTACTTTAGAGCAGGGCGATACCAAAGTAAGCACCGTAGAACACTTATTAGCAGCACTTGTTGGAATGGGTGTAGATAATTGCCTGGTAGAAATTAACGGCCCCGAAATTCCAATAATTGACGGAAGCAGCAAACCTTTTACCGATATTATTGAAGAAACTGGCGTTGCCGAGCAGGAAGCCGCAAAAATATGGTACAGTATTGATACCAATATTTCTTTTTACGACGATGCCAAAAGAGTGGAAATGACAGCGCTGCCTGCTACCAGTTATCATTTAACCACACTTATTGATTTTAACAGCCCGGTTTTAGGTACGCAACACGCCAGCCTTAAGTTAATGGAAGATTTTAAAACAGAAATTGCACCATGCCGCACTTTTTGTTTTTTGCATGAACTGGAAATGTTGCTGGAGAACAACCTCGTTAAAGGTGGCGATATAAATAATGCAATTGTAGTGGTGGATAAACCGGTAACCGACGAAGAAATGAACCGCCTGGCCAAAGCTTTTGGCAGAAAAAAAGTGGAAGTTAAAAGCGAAGGATATTTAAACAACCTTGAGTTGCGCTTTCCCAACGAACCGGCAAGGCACAAACTTTTAGATGTTGTTGGCGACCTTGCCCTTATTGGCGTTCCCATAAAAGCTCATATTATTGCCAACCGCCCCGGCCATAGTAGTAATGTAAAATTTGCCCAAAAAATAAAGCAGTACATCAAAAAAAACAGGCACACTAAAGATATACCAGTGTACGACCCAAGCCAGCAACCCATTTTTACGCTGGAGCAAATTGAAAATACATTACCACACCGATTCCCTTTTTTATTGGTTGATAAAATTATTCAATTAAGCGACACCCAAATTGTTGGTATAAAAAATGTAACCTTTAACGAATATTTTTTCCAGGGCCATTTTCCCGGCAACCCGGTAATGCCCGGCGTTCTTCAAATTGAAGCATTGGCACAAACTGGCGGTATTTTATGCATCAACAGTATGCCCGAAGGCCAATACGATACTTATTTTTTAAAAGTAGATAACTGTAAGTTTAAACAAAAAGTGGTGCCCGGCGATACTATGATGCTTAAAATGGAACTTATTGAACCCATACGCAGGGGAATTTGTGTAATGAGAGGCAGCGTATATGTAGGCAATAAAGTCTGTACAGAAGGAGAATTTACGGCTCAGCTTGTAAAAAGAAACTAACCGATTAAACTAAAATTTCATAAAAAAATCAGAAATTAATAAAAATTTAGATATTATTTTCAAAAAAATAGTTTTTTTGCGTTTTGAAAATCTCTGCAAACCAAGCTTTAGTATAAATGATACATCCACATACTTACATTCATCCCAATGCAAAGTTGGCCACAAATGTAAAAGTAGACCCTTTTAGTGTAATCCACTCCAATGTAGAAATAAGCGAAGGCACATGGATAGGCAGCAATGTTACCATTATGGAAGGCGCAAGGATTGGTAAAAATTGCCGCATTTTTCCCGGCGCTGTAATTTCTGCCATTCCGCAGGATTTAAAATACGAAGGTGAAACCACTACTGTAGAAATTGGTGACAACACTACTATCAGGGAATTTGTAACCATCAACCGGGGCAGTAAAGAAAAGTGGAAAACCAAGGTCGGCAGCAACTGCCTTATTATGGCTTATAGCCATATTGCACACGATTGTGAAGTAGGCGACTATTGCATCATGAGCAATAATACCCAAATGGCCGGCCATGTGGTAATGGGCGACCACTCAATACTTGCCGGCATGTGCGCCATACACCAGTTTGTAAAAATTGGGCAACATGCTTTTATAGCAGGAGGTTCATTGGTAAGTAAAGATGTGCCGCCCTATATTAAAGCAGGCCGCACCCCATTGAGTTATGCCGGTGTAAATTCTGTGGGCCTTAAGCGTCGTGGATTTACCGTAAACCGCATTAACCAAATACTGGATGTGTACCGCATAATTTATAATCGTGGCCTCAATACCACACAGGCGCTGCATTACATTGAAGAAGAATTGTCTGCAACTGATGAAAGGGATGAAATTGTAACTTTTATACAGGAAAGCGGCCGCGGTATTATTAAAAAATACGGTAAAGGCTCAATTGATGAAGAATAACCCCGGCTTTGCTACTACAGCGCCTCATTTAAAAATAAACCTGGTAAATACCGGTAAACGCTTCAACAGGGAATGGATTTTTAGAAAATTAAATTGTGTTTTTGAAACAGGTTCTTCCTATGCGATAACCGGCAATAACGGCTCGGGAAAAAGCACTTTGCTGCAAATAATTTCCAGCGCAATTTTACATAGCGAAGGAGAAGTTATTTATACCCAAAACGAAAATATTGTACCTGAAGAAAAAATACATTCACATTTTTCCCTTGCAGCGCCTTACCTGGAGCTGATAGAAGAAATGACGGCTTTGGAATTATTAAAATTCCATCAATCCTTTATACCACTTACTTTACCTGCCAATGAAATATTGCAAACCGTTGGCTTATCCTCATCTGCACAAAAACAAATACGCTACTACAGCAGTGGCATGAAACAAAGGTTAAAACTGGGCACTGCCTTTTTTAGCAACACAGCAGTTTTACTGCTCGATGAACCTACCAGCAACCTCGATGCAAATGGCATTTCACTGTATCATCAACTCATAGAAAAACACAGTGCCGGCAGAATGGTAATTATTAGCAGCAACGATAAAGCAGAATACGAATTTTGTAATACCGTATTAACAATGGAAAATTTTAAGGAGGGAGTTGTAGCTCCGTCTCAATTCTAAATTCTCCATACTTAGTACTGAGTTTTTAGTATTGAGTATTAAGACTGCTATAGAAGTTTTAATTGCATCGTTACAAAAGTAAATTACCTTCTGCTCGCTATCAATAAATTCAAATCGGTGAATTTTATGTCAAATTTTTCACTCAGATAAAAATTGGTAAGAGCGCCTTTAAACATATATATACCGCTGCGTATATTGAGCTGGTGCCAAATGAGGTTATCTACGCCGCCGGCCTCTGCTGTTTCCAGCAACAAACTCATAAGTACATTGCTAATGGCCTGAGAAGCAGTACGGGCAAAGCCACTGGGTATATTGGGTACACAGTAATGAATTACGTCGTATTTTCTAAACACCGGTTTTTTGTGCGTAGTAACCATGCTGGTTTCAAAGCAGCCGCCGTGGTCAATGCTCACATCTACAATTACACTACCGGGTCGCATATCGCTTACCATTTCTTCACTTACTACCATGGGTGTTTGCCCGCCATCGGCGCTCAATGCGCCTACGGCAACATCGCAGGTTTTTAATTGCTTGGCAAGTATTTTGGGTTCTATTACACTTGTCCAAAGCCTTACGCCTATATTATTTTGCATGCGCTTTAGGCGATAAATACTGTTATCAAAAACCTTTACACTAGCGCCCATAGCCAATGCCGTTCTGGCTGCATATTCCCCTACAATACCTGCACCAATAATAATTACTTTGGTTGGCGGTATGCCACTGATGCCTCCCAGCAAAACACCTTTGCCGTTATTGGCATTGCTAAGGTATTGCCCGGCAATAAGTATTACGGCGCTTCCGGCAATTTCGCTCATGCTGCGTACAATGGGGTTATGGCCGCTGCCGTCTTTTAGGTTTTCAAAACTTAGTGCAGTAATTTTTTTAGCCATCATTTTTTCAATGATGGATTTTTTCATTACCGACACGTGTATGGGGGAAATGATGTATTGATTTTGTTTCAGCAGCTCACATTCTTCTTCGCTCACCGGTGCGCTTTTTACAATTACATCGGCATTAAACACTTCTTTTTTATCGTACACAATTTTGGCGCCTGCATCACTATAGTTTTTATCGCTAAAATTTGCTCCATCGCCTGCCTTGGTTTCCATTACCACATCATGGCCATTGGCCACAATTACACCCACGGCTTCCGGCGAAAGGGCAATCCGGTTTTCGTTAAAGGAATCTTCCCTGGGGATGCCGATAAATAATTTCTCCTCTTTGGGTTTAACGTCAAGCATTTCTTCCAAAGTTTCGTAAGTAAGCGATGGAGATACAAATGGTTTTGAAGTGGCCATAGTATAATCTATAGTATGCTTGCCTGTGTGCAGCAATGTTGATACATTCTTTTACTTAAGGCAAGTATGTTAAGGCATGAATGGTTTGTTGAGACTTACAATTTACAATTTTATTTTGAGCTTTCGCTGATTATTTTCTAATGTTTCCAAATAGCAGTGCACCGTATTTTCGGGCAAAATGCCTGTGGCCCTTTGCGGCCATTCTACAAAGCATAAATTTCCACAGTACAGGCAATCTTCCACCCCTGCATTTATGGCTTCCTGCTCATTTTGCAACCGATATAAATCAATATGAAAAATAATTTCCCCCCAATGGGTTTTGTATTCATTTATTATGGAAAAAGTTGGGCTACCCATTGTGCCTGTTACGCCTTTTGCATGGCATACTGCCTGTATAAATGTGGTTTTGCCGGCACCCATTTGCCCATGAAAAGCAAATAGCTTTTGGCCTTTTGATATTTGTAAAAATTGTATTACCGCTTCCTCAATGTTTTCCAGCGAAAAAATTACATCCATGATGCAAAGATAAATACCGGTTTTAGAAAAAACTTAGGAATACTATTGGGTAATTTTGCAATATGGAAAAAATAGACTGGAAAGTTGACGGTATGACCTGCAGCAATTGCGCTTTAAGTGTAACCAAATACCTTAAAAACGAAGGGATGCAGGATGTAAAGGTGAACCCAATAAGCGGTGCGGTAAGTTTTACCAGCAATGAAACAGATGTGTTGCCCAAACTCAAAACAGGAATAAAATCGCTGGGCTATAAAGTGGTGAATGAAAGCGAAAATGAATCCCAGGGCCATCATCACAGCCACGAAAGCAACAGCTCTTTTTTAGGCAGCAGCAAGAAAAAATTTCTTTTTTGCCTGCCTTTTACACTTGTACTTATGCTGCACATGCTGGATAAATGGTGGCATATCCACTGGCTCATGAACCCCTGGATACAACTGGCACTATGCCTCCCGGTATTTATTACAGGCATGGTTGCTTTTGGAAAAAGCGCCTATAAAAGCGTTACTATTGGGGTGCCCAATATGGATGTACTCATTACCATTGGCGCCATTGCATCTTTTGTTTACAGCCTTACCGGCGCTATACTTAACCTGGGCCACGACTATTTGTTTTTTGAAACTACGGCATCCATTATTACGCTGGTTTTAATGGGAAACTATTTAGAAGAAACCACTATTCAATCTACACAAAAAGCAGTAAAATCCTTGGCCAAATCACAAAAAGTAATGGCCAATATGATAGCTTTTGACAGCGAGCATAAGGAGCAGGTTTTTCAGGTAGAAAACAGCGCATTAAGAACCGGCGACCTTGTACTCATAAAAGCAGGCGAGCAAGTACCTGCAGATTGTAAAATACTTTGGGGCGAAGGCACCGTAAACGAGGCCATACTTACCGGCGAAAGCCTGCCGGAAAGCAGGCAAAAAAAAGACCTGCTTATCGGCGGCAGCCTCCTGGAAACAGGAACCGTAAAAGCACAGGTAACTGCTTCGGGAAAAGATACGGTGATGGCCGGCATTGTAAGAATGATGGAAGATGCACAGGCCGAAAAACCTCCTATGCAAAAACTGGCCGATAAGATTAGCGCTGTTTTTGTACCACTCATTTTGGGCATAGCGGTTTTAACTTTTTTGGTAAACTTTTTTACTTTTGATAAAACCGCAGGCGTAGCACTTATGCGTTCCGTTGCGGTATTGGTAATATCCTGCCCCTGTGCAATGGGCCTGGCTACACCGGCTGCCATAGCGGTAGGTTTAGGAAGGGCAGCTAAAAACGGTATGCTTTTTAAAAATGCCTCGGCACTGGAAACTTTTAAAACCATTAAACAAATTGTATTTGATAAAACCGGCACATTAACCACCGGTAATTTTGTAATAGCCGGTTTTAAAAGCGAAGTTGATGATGGCCAATTTAAAACCTTGCTGTACGCATTGGAAAAATACTCCAACCACCCATTGGGAAAATCTATTGCAGCACAATGGAAAACCAACGAAGAAATAAAATGGAAAAGCGTTGAAGAAATAAAAGGGCTTGGCATTAAAGCCACCGATGCAGAAGGCAATATTTACCAGGCAGGCTCTTTTAATATTTTGCCCAAAAACTTTACCGATACAAACCATAATATTTTTGTAACAAAAAACGATGCATTTATTGGCTGGATTGACCTTGAAGATGAAATAAGGCCCGAAGCTGCAACAGTGATTAACTGGCTAAAACAAAAGCAGCTAAAAACA